>CEAR01026669.1_pt1 | contig 134313 bp, 146 predicted proteins | sample 557461 | NCBI WGS metagenome assembly CEAR01 (sample SAMEA3182075, study PRJEB8094) | gut metagenome | biome: human; feature: gut; material: Stool; isolation source: human stools | place: Canada | collected 2012-03-14 | reverse complement strand
GGCTTGTCCTTCACCGAGAGCAAGGCAGATCCGTTCCGTATTCCTGCTTGGAAGAAACGGCTGTGCCGTACCATTAAGGAAGCTATGGAGAACTGTGCTACCCGTGAGGAGTTCATCGCATTCATGGCGGAGTACGGCTACAAGGTGCGATGGGAGCCGAATCAAAAATACATCACCTACACCACACCGGAGAATGTCCGATGCAGAGACAATAAGCTCTTCGACCAGACGCTTCTGCGCAGTAGCATGGAAGCCTACTTCGATATGGGCGGCTGTGAGTATCTGGAAAGCCGCATCGATGCCACCGAGTACGGTGAACTCCTGCCTACGGTGGACGATGCCGTCTGCGGTTTGATCTCCATTCTGGATGCGATGAACACCGGCGACAATGACCGCTTCCATCTGGAAACGCTGCATCACAGCAAGCAGGAGATCCGGCGTATTCTGGAACGCGGCGGCAAGATCGACCGCACGGTGGAATACGCCGTAGATGATGAAGATGAAGAGTACGAGCAGTACCACGGGTTTTCTATGCGGATGTAATGGCAAACCATTTCAAAGTTCTGATAGCTATTTCCGCAAAAATGTGGTAATTGTTTGTGTTGCAAAAAAATCTCAATCAAAGGAAGTGAAATACATGGCAAAACGAAGACCTGCCGGTGACGGCATGGTGCGAAGGCGTGACGACGGACGCTGGGAGGGCCGCATCGTCATCGGCCACCGGGAAAACGGCGAGCCGCTGTTCCGTCATGTGTATGCCAAGACGCAAAAGGCCCTGCTGGACAAGCTGCACCAGAACATCGAGTGCTACCGCGATGTGGAGCTGACCGAGGACAGCCGCATGACGCTGGGCCAGTGGCTGGACCGCTGGCTCACGGAGTACAAGGCTGGCACGGTGCGCCCCGGTACCCTCGAGGGCTACCGCCGCTACATCGAATACTACATCAAGCCGCAGCTGGGCGACAAGCAAATCTCCCTCCTCTCCCAGCAGGACATCCAGCGGATGTACCGCCGCCTAAAAACGGAGGGGCGCATCCACGAGCATCCCGAGATGGGGCATCAGCTCTCCGACTCCATGGTGCGCCACATTCACTCCACCCTCCATGCCGCACTGAAAGACGCGGTGCAGGCGCATGTCATTCCAAGAAACCCCACCGAGGGGACAACGGCGCCCAAGCCCAACTGCAAGCCCAAGCGCATTCTCACCCGTGCGGAGCTGGACGCCTTCCTCGCAGTGGTGGAGCAGGACGAGGTGTGGCGAGACTTCTTCCAGACGGAGCTGATGACCGGCCTGCGCCGCGGCGAGATCTGCGGTCTGCAGTGGAGCGACTTCGATGGGAATACCGGTACGCTGAAGGTATGCCGAACCCTCCACAGCCAGCGGAAGGGCGAATACACCGTCGGCGAGACGAAGACCAATCAGGGCATGCGCACCATCATCCTGCCGCACAGCGTGACCGAAATCCTACGGCGGCGAAAAGTGGATGCCATCAGCCAATGGATATTCCCTGATCCGGTGAAGCCGGAAGATCCCGTCGATCCCAACGCGGCGTATCGCCACATGAAAACGCTGCTCCAGCGGGCAGGACTCCCCAGCATCCGCTTCCACGATCTGCGTCATACCTTCGCAACCCATGCCCTTACCAGCGGCGTGGATGCCAAAACGCTGTCCGGTATCCTGGGCCACACCAACGCCTCCTTCACGCTGGATACCTACACCCATGTCACCTCAGATATGCAAAAGCAGGCTTGCGGCATCGTAGGCGGCTTCATGGAAGACATCTTCGGAAAGGAGTTGAAACCGTGGCAAGAAAGCGAAAAGCCGGAGACGGAACAGTAAGGCAGCGCAAGGATGGTCGGTGGGAGGGGCGCATCGTCATCGGCTACGATGATAACGGCTACCCCAAGACGAAAAATGTCCTCGCCAAAACCAAGAAGGGGTGCCTCGAAAAACTCCAAAAGCTCAAGGAGGAATGCGGCGGGCTGAAGCCCGAAAAAGTGCGGTCTGAGATGCCCTTCGGGGACTGGCTGACATACTGGTATGAGAATCACTCCAAGACCAAGATCCGCCCCACCACGCAGGAGACCTACGAGAGCCGCATCCGCCTGCACATCATCCCGGAGATCGGCAACATCCCGCTGAACAAGCTGACACAGAACGACCTGCAGCAGTTCTACGGTCGGCTCAAGAAAAGCGGCCGGAAGCGGTTCACCGACAAGTACGGCGAAGGGCTGTCCGACCGAATGGTGCGTATGTGTCACGCCACCTGCCGCTCCGCATTGGAGAAGGCGGTGCAGGATGGGCTGATCCGTGTGAACCCGGCCATCGGCTGCAAGCTGCCGCCCAAGAAGGCGCGGGAGATGCAGGTGCTGACGCGGGAGGAACTTCAAAGGTTCCTCATTCAGGCGAAGTTCGAGGGCTACTACGAAGTCTTCCTTCTGGACTTAGCCACCGGCCTGCGCCGAGGTGAGCTGATGGCGCTGCAATGGGACGACCTGAACTTCAAAACCGGTGTGCTGAATGTGAACAAACAGGTCTACGATGTGCGGGGCCAGCTTCAGATCAGCACACCCAAGACGAAGAACTCCATCCGAAAGATCGTTCTGCCGCCTGCGGTGGTGGCAGTGCTGCGGGAGTACAAGAAAACAGTGGACTCCCGCTGGATGTTCCCGTCGCCTGTCAAGGAGGACTGCCCCATCACACCCGGCGTGGTGCGCCGCAGACTGCAGCTCATCTTGGAGCACGCAGGATGCAAACATGTTCGATTTCATGATCTGCGCCATACATTCGCGACGCTGGCGCTGGAAAACGGCATGGATGTGAAGACGCTCTCCGCCATGCTGGGTCATGTGTCGGCGGCCACCACGCTGGACATCTACACCCACATCACCGACGATATGCAGCGGGCAGCCGCCGAAAATATTGACCGCGGCATCGGCAAGGCAGCGCCACAGGATGACGCTTCAGAGTCGGGGCAGGAAACTGCCCCGGCCCAGGCGGAAAAGCCGAGTATGACCGATTTCAAGCCTGTCATGAGCCGACGCAGGGCAGGTACCGGATGTATCACGCAAATCAATGACCACCTCTTCGAAGGCCGCTACTCACCCATGTGGATCGACGGCAAGAAGCACTCCCGTAACGTCTACGCTCACACCAGAGAAGAGTGTGAGGAGAAGCTCAAGGCGCTGATCATCGAGATGAAAACTGAACTCGCGGAGCTGAAGCGCCAGAAGGCGGAAGGTACACTTCCGCCACAGGTTCCGGAGGGGAAGAAGGGGCCGAAGAAAACGAAGGAGAACAAGTAAAAAACTCACCGACATGGGTGCTGAGTCATTGGCACTCATGTCGGTGAGTTTCTGTTTGCTATAGTAACGGAAAATCAAACAACGATCACACACATTCCGCCATATAAAATCTTCTGTAGTTCATGCTCGGATGAGAAGAATACTCTGATCTATATTTGTGAAAGCACTGCGCACGAGGAATCTCGTACATATCTGGTATTGTAATAGTCCATTGCTTCGTCCAGTTCTTTATATGTAGGTTGAGCAAAAATACTGGTTATAGCAGAGTCGTAGTATTCAGATAACTGAAACTGCTTGTCCTTTATGGTTAGGGACTCATTTTGAGGGGCGTTATATTGATAACAAATATGATCACGACCAGAGTAATCCGCCTCGTAAGGTTCAATCAGATACAAATTGCTATCTACAATTATAAATGCACATTCAGATGTAAATTATCGAGTTGTTTCTTAAGCGAACCTTTTCAACTGTTAGCTCTGTGATTCTGGCATATATCTGTTGCCGTTCCTTTGTATAACCCTGATGATAGGACTCGCCTTCTTCAAGTTCTTTGATTATTTCTTCATATTCATTTTGAGCACTCGTGTTAAGGCCGAGCCGTTTTGTCCAGAAATAGCCGGTCTGTTTTGTCATATAGCCGGATTGTTTTGTCACAGCAGCCGGACTAATCTGTCATTAAAGCCGGCCTGTTTTGACATCGCTATATCATAAAAGGAAAAAGAGAGGTGCCGTTCTTGGTAGAACGGCACCTCTCTTCAACTTGAGACTATTGGAATTGATACAGCATAACGGCATTGATCCTCTCCGTATGAATGTTCCCAAACTGCGTTTATAGTTTCCATGACTTTCACCTTGTACCAATAGATTTTGCGCTGGCATGAGTATATATTACGAAAATATATTTTATTTATTATATCTGGATTTGGTGATTTTGGCAATATCTCCTTCTCCGTTTTTCGAAAAAAGATGTCGCTTACTGGAGATAGTTATGTAAATCCCTCAAATCCTGCGCCGCAATAACCAAAGAATAAGAAAAATCCCTCTGAAATCAACGATTTCAGAGGGATTTTGGTCCGAGTGAGGTGACTTGAACACCCAACCTCGACATCCCAAATGTCGCGCCCTACCAATTGAGCTACACCCGGATATTCTATTTTTCGTCATACCATCATGACAAGGGAAAAAACAAGGATTTTTCTATCTGTGGTCATTTATGTGGTCAAAGCCGCTTTTGTGCCGTTTTCGGCAACCGGGGAAAATCCCGCAAACGCAGGCGTCGCAAGGCTTTCCGGCATTTCGCCTTGCCCCGTCCCGGATACAGCCACGGCACTCCCAAACCAGGCGCGATACCAGTTTCGCTATACCCGGATATGCGCGTGAGTGCGGATAAGCACTCTGCTATTATAGCGAAAGCGGCGGGGGGGTGCAAGCATTTTCTGATATTAAAGAAAAATCGTGCAGTTTATTATTATGTGCGAAAGAGCTAATAAGCTCCGACGCACTTATTTTTTTACGCAGAAACGGAGGCGAGGCTATGAAATACGAGTGCTTAAAGCTCGAGGAGCGGCGGATTATCGAGGAAATGTACGCAAAGGGCGCAAAGCCGGGCGAGATTGCCGAGCGTGTCGGCAAGTGCCAAGCGACCATATACCGCGAGCTCGAGCGAGGCAAGACCGGGGAAACGGACTCCCGCTTTCGTCAAGGGTATAGCGCGGCGGTAGCGGAGGCTCGAGTAAATCGGTCGTACCGAAATAGAGGCCGTCGGAAAGCGGCACAGTAAAAAAGGAGGTTACTCATACCATGAACGGAAAGACACTAACGGCAGAACAGTGCTCCAAACTCTCCCTTTATATCCTTATGACGACCAAGACCCGCGAGGGCGAGGCGGAGGCATGGGAGAAGCTCGCAGAGGAAAAGAAAGAGGACGGCTCCCCGAAATATATCCACGCCGCCGACAACGCGCAGTTTTGGAGAGAACTCGACGCAGACCTCCGAAAAATACTTCGGGATTTGGGGTCTACAAGGTCACGGGCGGCTACACCTACGAGCTCGTATATACCGCGAGCGGGCGCAAGGTTAGGACTCAACTCGGCGCGGATTGCACTCCTGCCGAAAAGGTGGAAATCGAGTATCTTTTCGATTTCTATAAAAGACTTTGGGAAAAAGAAAAGGACGCTTTCCTTGCGGCCTACATTCAAAAGCACCGTATCTTTGCAATACGCGCAGACGTAGAGCCACGGGAAATGAGCCTCGAGGAGTCTATCAAAATGAGTGCTCTCATGCGAGGCATGAGCGACGAAAGTCCGCTCCGAGCTATCGAGGCGGGGAAATAAAGGAGGAATAACACAATGAGCGAAACGAGTTCGAGAGTCCGGCTTATGGCAAACCTACAAGCCGCCGTCGCGGAGGCCGTCTCCGGCACGATGGAGGAACGCGGGCGCGGCTTCGCCTCTGACCGTGAGGCATGGGCGGAGCTGAAAGAGTGCATCGAGCGCACAAAGCAGATGCACACCGACATTGAGAAAGTCCACAAGGAAATGTGGAGCGCGGTCAAGGACAGGAACGAGGACGCTTTCGCCGCACTCTCGCAGGAGTTCGAGCGGAGTTCCCGTATTCTCGCCGAGGAATGGGCGCAAACGTCCGCCCTTGCAAAAATCGCCGTTATTAGCGAGTCGAACGATTAAGGAGGTCGCACAAATGAAAAAGCTCTATTCAAAGAAACTCGGCGGCGAGGCGTTCGCCATCGACGCGGCACAACTGGACACTCTGAAAAAGGCCGGTTATACCGTACCGAGCCCGGAGGAAGTTATCGCGGACGCGGCGGCGGTCAAAATCGAGCCGCCGGAGGGAAAGCGGGCGTATGTTGTCTTTGATTTCAAGACCGGCGCTTTCAGAGTCCGCACGAGGACGCAGACGCTCTCCGAGAGCGAGGTCGGCGGCTTCGTTGGTGAGGTAGTCTCGGCGGCGATTTTATGCGGCTTCGTCGAGCGGGCGGATATGGACAATCCGAAAGCGGATGCTCCGGCGACTCCGACGACGGCCTCTCCGCTCGTGAATATGCTCCGAGACGCTTTCCTCCGCGCGGCGAACAATAAGACGGCTCCGGCGGCGGACAAGCCCGCAGAGGCGGCAGACGCGCCGGAGGTAGTCGAATGATTAAGCTCGGCGACCGCATCACGGTAAAGCCCGCGACGTTCGACGTTCCGGGCAAGGACGGCAAGCCGAAAGCAATCCCCGGGACGGTCGTCTACGTTCATCCCGGCGCGCGATATTGCGTCATCGAGTTTGACGTAGGCAGACGCGAGCCCGTGACTATCCGAGAGAGCTTTCAGCTTATCGACGGGAGGGTAGCAGAATGAAGCACGAGCAATCAGCACCGGCGGGATACCGCCCGCGCTTTGCCGGGACGATGAAATTATACCTCGTCCGTCACAAGGAATACGGCGAGCTCACCGTAAACGGCGTGAACAAATACGAGGCAGTACACGCCGCCGCCCGTGCGTGGGGCGTTCGGTGGACGGCAATCGCCCGGGAGTGCGAGTATATCGTACTCGCAGAGGATACGCCGGAGGACGGTAGGCCATGACAAGGAAGGAGCGGCGGAAACGCCGCAGACAGCGCCGCCGGATGCAAGCCGCCCTCCTCGCCTCTCTCCTCTTTGCGTTGGTGCTCATAGTGACGCTCCGCATCCGAGAGACAGCGCCGGAGCCGGTCGCGGAGCGGACAAGCGCACTTGCGGCGGAACGGCAAACGCTGACATACATAGCACCGGCAAGGCCAGAGGCGGCGGAGGAAACGCCGGAGGAGCTGACGGTAGAGCCGGAGCCCGAGAACAGATACGCGGAGCTCCATTTCAGCGACGAGGACGTTTATATCCTTGCTTGCCTCGTCTACCACGAGGCGCGCGGAGAGAGCTTCGAGGGACAAGTCGCCGTCGTCGAGGTCGTTCTAAACCGTATGCTCTCCGACTATTTCCCGGATACGGTCGAGGAGGTCGTATTTCAGAAATACGGCGACGTATGGCAATTCTCCCCCGCTCCGTACCTCTACTCGGCGGAGCCGGACAAGGAGCAATATCTCGCGGTGCATACCGCCATAGAGGAGCGGGAGCACATTCTTTCAGAGGATACGGTCTATTTTTCGACCGCGCCTTATAACGAGAGCGTCGATATGATTATCGGCAATCACTATTTCTGTAAAATCTTTTGAACGGAGGAAAAGACGATGCAACTCATTACCACAAGGAACAAGGAAATCTCTTTCGCGGAACTCAAAAAGGCCATTTCGAGCGGGAACGGCCTCGAGCTTATCCGCCCGGGCGACAAGTTCGCTATCGAGCTCAAGAACGGCGAGCACGTCAACGCCGTTTGCGGCGGATATGTCAACGAGAAGCGCGCCCGCTTCGTCCTCGAGGACTGCCTCGCGGATAAGTGGCGCATGAACGACACGCCGACCAACAAGGGCGGATACCTCAAGAGCGAGGGGCGGCGACACGTCCTCGAGGATATTCTCCCGCTTTTCCCGGACGAGCTCGCGGAGGCGTTCGTACCCCGCTTTTTGTCCGAGGAAATCGACGGCGAGCGCTACGAGTACGCGGATACCCTATGGCTCCCCTCCGCGACCGACGTTTTCGGCGCGGGCGATTGGTGGAACGAGGAGCCGGACAGCTTTCAGCTTGAGATTTTCAAGCGGGAGCGCGACCGCGTGAAAGAGCACGTCGGAGACGGAACGTGGTTTTGGTGTCTCCGTTCTCCGATTGCGTTCAACTCCTACGTTTTCGTGTTTGTGGGCACCGACGGGACAGTCAGCGACGGCAGCGCGAGCTATTCCCTCGGCTTCGCGCCCGGCTTTGACCTGTAAAATTCGGAATTAAAAAGCTCCCCGGCTCAATGCCGGGGAGCAAGCCACAAGGAGGCGGAGAATGGTTAGACACAGAAAGTCAAACCTCCCAAAATGGCGGTACGAGTTCGATTGCCGGAAATGCGACAACATTCGAGAGGTACACGACCCACGCAAGGGCAGAGACGGCGATTACTGCATCCCGTGTATAGAGCGCATGGACAGCCGCCGCCCGAGCCCGATACACGCAGACGAAAAAGAGCGCGTCCTCCGTTGCGAGTGCTTTACACCTATCCCGGAGGACGAGGAGAACGAAAAATGAACTTTCCGAAATTATATGAGTGCGACCCGCAGAAAAATACCGAGTGCAACAAGCGGAATTGCGGAAATCCATGCAAGCACACGACGCGAAAAGAGTTCGCCCGGGAGCCGTCCGGGAGTGAACTCCTCGGGAAAGTCGTTGTAATAACGCAAATGAGAAAAATCCCGACGGCGTGTGCGTATTGCAAATATTACGAAAACATGGGCGGAAAACAGGGATATAGCAACGATGGAGCTTGCACGGCTCGCGGAGGGATATACGCGACGCGGGGTATCAGAGTATCAAAAGAGCGCCTCCGTAACTGCCCGCTCCGCATGATTGGAGGGCAAAATGAGACATAAAAAGAAAAGCCGCATCGCGGCGGAGTTCCTCGCCGTGCTTATCGTGACGGCGGTCGTTTTCACAAAGGGCTTGAGCGCGGCGCTCGCGTGGCGAGGCTATAAGGCCGTCGGCGGCGAGTTCATGCTCTTGCTCCTACCTATTATATATTATGAGGCAAAGCGGATTATCCTCGACTATGTGGCGGACTTCGTAGCTCTCTACCGCCGCTCGGAGGACTGAAAATGCAGGACAGAAAAAGAGAAACCGCCGACGCTTTGCAGAACGTCGGCGGGGACTCGTCCCGGAAAAGACGAGCGATTACTCATACCTTTATTATTATAGCACTCTCCGGGACGGTATGCAAGGACAAAAAATCGAGCGCAAAGCGCGTTTTTACGGGCTCGTATGGAATATTAACAAACCGACCATAGACGAGCTCTCGTCGGAGGGTATCACATGAGAACAGTTTACCGAGAGAAGCGCTATTACTGCGGCGAGTATCTCGACGTATATATCTACCCGACCTATACACAGGCTCGGAGCAGAGGCAAGCGGAGCAAGCCGACCTCCGCCGCTCAAAAGAAACTCAATCAGCGGCACAGAGAGGAGAAGCTCGTCCGCCTCCTCCATGCGAACTTTACGCCGGACGACCTCGAAATCCATTTGACATATCAGCACCAGCCGGAAAGCCCGGAGGAGGCGCAACGCCTTTTACGGAATTATATACGCCGGGTGCAGAGGGCGCGGAAAAAGCAAGGGCTCCCGCCGCTCAAGTACATAGCCGTTACGGAAAAGGGCTCCAAGAATGGGCGCTATCATCATCACGTCACGCTATCCGGCGGAATGGATAGAGACGAGCTCGAAAACCTTTGGGGGCTCGGCTATGCGAACTCCCGCCGCTTGCAGTTCACAGAGAGCGGCCTCGCTGGGCTCGGTCATTACATCGTCAAGAGCCCGCTTTACACTCGGGCATGGAACGCCTCGAAAAATCTTATCGACCCGGAGCCGAAAACACGGGACGGGCGTATCTCCGGCAAGCGCGCCGAGGAGCTCTCCCGAGACACGACCAACAACGCCGAGTACGAAAAGCTCTATCCGGGCTATTTCCTCGCGGATGCTGGCGCATGGCACAACGACGTAAACGGAGGGAAATATATCGTCGCCCGCTTTTACCGGCGGGACGGTGTATTTATAAAACCGAAACGGAGGAAACGAAAATGACAGTAAACGAGTTTGCAAAGGAAGTCCACGAGAACGCGGTCGCTCTTGGATGGTGGGAGACGGCTCGGAGCTTTCCCGAGGTCGCCGCGCTCATTCATTCGGAAGTCTCGGAGGCGCTCGAGGAGTGGCGCAACGGAAATCCGGCTATCTATGGGTGTTGCGGCATCCCGGGCGGAGTCTGCGAGTTCGAGGGCTCTTGCGACAAGGACGAGAAAACCGGCACTTGCAAGCCGGAGGGAGTCGCCGTCGAGCTTTGCGACGCGATTATCCGTATTCTCGATTACCTCGCCTATATGGGCGTGGACGTTGAGGCCGTTCTCATGGCAAAGCATGAGTACAACAAGGGGCGCGAATACCGACACGGAGGGAAACGCGCCTAAACCACGATAACGCACGAGGAGGGCGAGCTATGATTAACTATTTCGAGGCGGCGGAGAAAACTCTCCGCGCTCGCGGCTTGCTCGAGACGGCTTTAGGCAATCTCGAGCGGAAAAAGGAGCGCATTTTACGATACGGCGCGCCGTCGGAGTATCCGTCGGCGGATATGTCCAAGCCGTACACGGGCGCGAAATCTGTAAACGATGCGCTCGCGGACTGCCTCGAGCTCGCCGAGGTTATGCGGGAAATCCAGATTACCCGGGATAAGGTCGAGGAGATAGACGGCGTTCTCGCGCAGATGGACGAGGACGACGCTCGTATCCTCCGGCTTTGGTACATCGAGCGCAAGAGCAAGGACGAAATCACGGAGGCCGTATGCTATTCGTCCACGTCCAGCCTCTACGACCTCCGAAACAAGGCGCTCGTGCGCTTCGCCCTCCTCTACTTCGGCGCGGGGGCTATGCCGTCTATGTGAGGCGTTTTCTAACTTATTCTCATGTATCGAAAAAAATCCGTATGGAAACTTGCATTTTCCCCGTGCTATCATTGAGGCGTAAAGAGAGGTCGAGGGAAACCTCGCCGCCGTGCGCCCCGCGCTTTATGCGCGAGGCGTTCTCTTTATCCACTCGGAGGCGGAGAGCATGAGAGAGTTTGCGAAAGCGTTTTACGAGTCTCCGGCATGGAGACGAACACGAGCATATATTCTCAAGCGAGACGCGGGGCTATGCGTCCATTGTGGCGAGCCCGGCGTTATCGTGCATCACAAGATAGAGCTCACGCCGAGGAACATCGACGACCCGGCAATCGCGCTCGGCGAGGATAACCTCGAGACAGTTTGCCGGACGTGTCACGCATTGATACACGAGGGAACGCCGCCGCTTGCCGACGGCCTCGCTTTCGATACAGACGGAAATATTATCACAGCGCCACATACCCCCCGGGGTGCGCCGAAATAGATACCCGGTAAGTAACCGCGCCTCAATCCTCGGAAGAACCGACCCGGGCGCGCACATGAGGGGGGGGTAAAACCGGGGCGGAGGGAGGTTTACTCATTATATGGCGGCAAATAAAAAAAGCTACGACGAGCTTTCGATTTCTGAAAAAATCGAGGCGAAAAAGAAGAAAATTAAACGGCTTTTCCGAGAAATGCCTCCCGAAAAACGGCAGTTTGCCGAGGGGCTTATCAATCAATTCGCCGTGACCTCCGTCACGCTGGAACGCCTCGCCGACGAAATCAACAACGGCGACTTGATAGAGGATTTCGTACAGGGGGCGCAAAAGCTCCGCCGGGAGTCCCCGGCTCTCCGTGCCTACAACACGACGATAAAATCCTTTTCCGCTCTCACAAACCAGCTCGTCGCGTTGCTCCCGGAGAAAGAAAAGAAATCGGCGGGTGACGAGCTTATGAGCTTTATCACAAAGCCCGCCGCCCGGTCGGGCAAGTAGTGAACTACGTCCGGGAATATTGGGAGCGGATTTCCTCCGGCGAAATCGTCACGAGCCGACGGGTAAAAGCCGTTTACGGTCGCCTCGTGGCAGAAATGGACGCGGCGGACGAGAGCTCGCCGTATTACTTCGACGAGGCCGTCGGCGAAAGGCCGATTATCTTCGTCGAGAGGTTTTGCAAGCAGTCTCAAGGAACGCTCGGCGAGTCTCTGACGCTCGAGCTTTTCCAAAAAGCATATATACAACTACTTTTCGGGTGGCTCGAGAGGGCGACGGGATACCGGCGCTTTCGAGAGACACTCTTTCTTGTTGGTCGAAAGAACGGCAAGAGTACGCTCCTCGCGGCGCTCGCGCTCTATATGCTCGTCGCCGACTACGAGGGCGCGGCGGAGATTTACTCCGTAGCGACCAAGAAAGACCAAGCGAAAAAGACGCTCACCGAGGCCGTGAACATGGTGAAGCAGAGCCCCGAGCTCTCCGCCATTCTCAAGAAGCGGCGCAACGACATTTACTTTCCGGCGACGGCCTCCAAGTTTGAGGCGCTGGCTTCGGACTCGAACACCCTCGACGGCCTCAACTCTCACGCCGTCATTATCGACGAGCTCCACGCGATACGCGACCGCAATCTCTACGAGGTTATGAAGCAATCGACCTCGAGCCGCCGACAGCCGCTCGTGATTATGATTACCACGTCCGGCACGGTGCGCGAGTCCGTTTTCGATAACCTTTACGGCTACGCTTGCGAGGTCGCCGACGGGCAGACCCCCGACGAGCGTTTCCTCCCCGTCCTCTACGAGCTGGACAAGCGCGAGGAGTGGACAGACCCGACGGCATGGATAAAGGCAAATCCCGGCCTCGGGACGATAAAGCAATATACCACGCTCGCCGACTTCGTAGAGCGAGCAAAGAAAAATCCCGAGGACTTGCCCGGCGTTCTCTGCAAGGATTTTAACGTCAAGGCGACCGGCGCGGCCTCGTGGCTCTCCTACGAGGACGCAGTAAACGAGGCCACATTCAAGCCCGAGGAGGTCTATAACACCTACGCTATCGGCGGGTGCGACCTCTCCGCGACGACCGACCTAACGTGCGCGACGCTGATTATCCGGCGCTCGTCTGACGATGAAATCGTGTACGTTTTTCAGCACTATTTCCTCCCTCAAAAGAAAATCGACCAGCTCGACGAGCACAACACGCAAGAAGCGCCCTATAAGATTTGGGCGGAGCGGGGGCTCGTCACGATATGCGAGGGTACTCGCGTCGATTATTCGGCGGTGACGGCGTGGTACTGCCAAATGCGGGACGAGCTCAAGATAGACGCTTTCAAAATCGGCTACGACCGCGCTCTCGCCGGTTATTGGGTGGACGAAATGAAAGCGAACGGCTTTGAAATGTGCGCCGTTGCACAGGGGCCTTTTACATGGTCGCAACCTATGAGGGAGCTCGGCGCGGCGCTCGCCGATAAGAAAGTCAATTACAACAAAAATCCCGTTTTGCTTTGGTGCTTGACGAACACAGGAGTTAAGAAAAGCGGAGTCAACAACATTCAGCCCGTCAAGATTTCCGAAAAGCGCCGTATCGACGGCATGGTGTCCCTCCTCAATGCGTGGGTTATCTATGTGCGGGATTATGAGGACTATATGTATTTAGTGGGGTGAAAAAATGGCAAAGAGAGGGCTCTTTCAGTCTATTTTCGGGGGCAAGAGCGAGAAAAACAAGGATTTCCACGCATACAAGCTCTTGAGCTCGTGGGAGTCTACTTTCGTACCGTATTCCGGCAATATGTGGGATATAAACACGGTACGTTCCGCCGTGGACGCTTTCGCCCGCCGAGCTTCGACCGCACAGCCGCGCCACGTCCGGCAGTCGGCGGAGACGACGGTCGCGGTAAACGACTATATCGACCGCATTTTGCAGTTCCGGCCTAATCCGTACATGACGGCGGCGGACTTTTATTACAAGCTCGCCGCACAATACAAGGTTTATAACAACGCGATAGCGTACCCGGTTTTCGATGAAACAGGCCGTTTGACGGCTATCTATCCTATCAACGCGCAGTATTTCGAGCTCCTCGAGTACATGGGTACGCTCTATTGCCGCTTCACCTTTGCGACCGGCGCAACGTACATTTGCGAATATTCCCGAGTTATCCACGTCCGGCGGCATTTCCTCGAGCACGATATTTTCGGCGACGGCAACAAGCCTCTCGATACTGCACTCAAGACAGCGAATACGCTCAATCAGAGCATGAGCAAGTTTGCCGAGCTCGTCGCGGTTATCCGGGGTATTCTGAAAGTCTCGAACGCCGTCAAAACAGAGGACTTAAACCGCCGCCGCGACGACTTTATCCGAGACAATCTCCGCATGGAGAACAACGGAGCGGGCGTTATCGTCACGGACGCGAAATACGACTATACGCCTATCACAGACAAGACGACTCCTATCCCGGCGACACAACTCGCATACGTCAAAGAGGAGATTTACGACTATCTCGGCGTGTCGAAAGAAATCGTCGAGAATACCGCGACTCCGCAACAGGAACAGGCTTTTTATAGCGGCGAAATCGCCCCGTTTTTCCGCCGTCTCTCGCAAGCGTTCTCGAATGTGCTCTTTACCGAGCGGGAGTTCGGGTACGGAAACCGTATCGTCTTTTCCGCGAACTCCGTCCAGTTTGCGACGCTCCCGGAAAAGGTCACGGCGGCAAAGTTCTTGACGGAAATCGGCGCGGCGACGCTCGACCAAATCTTGACTATGTTCGATATGCCGACCATCGGCGGCGAGGAGGGCGCGCGCCGCGTCCAAACGCTGAACATGGTAAACGCAAAGCTCGCAGACAAATACCAGACCGGCGGAAATACGCCGCCGGACGACACTACGCCGCCCGGGGAGCCAACCGGCGGTAAAGAGGAGGGTTAGGCTATGGCTATCAAACAGGGGCGCGAGTATCGCGCTTTGCAGGACTTTAGCCTCGTTCCGAGGGACGAGGGCTCGAAAGAGTATCGGGTACGCGGTACGGCTATCGTATTTAATTCGCCTACGGTGCTATGGGAGTGCGACGGCGTGGAATACAAGGAAATTATCGACCGTCACGCTTTCGACGAGTGCGATATGTCCGACGTGATTTTCAACTACAACCACGGCGGAAAGGTCGTCGCTCGCCTCCGAAACAAAACGCTCGCGCTCAACATCGACGAGTGCGGCGTAAACATCGACGCAGACCTCGGCGGAACAACTGCCGGGCGCGAGCTTTACGAGGAAATCGACGGCGGGTACGTCGATAAAATGTCCTTTTCTTTCACGGTGCGCGAGGCATCCTATGACTCCGTTACCCATACCCGCACTATCACAAAGGTCAAAAAGCTATACGACGTGTCGGCGGTGGACATTCCCGCCTATAATGACACGTCTATTTCGGCTCGGAGCTTTTTCGAGGAGGAGCACTCGAGGGAGCTTGCGGCTTTGGAGCAAGCCCGGAGGCGGAAGAAACTCGTAGCTTTGACATACTAACCGACCACACAACAACTATCATTTTTTGGAGGTAAATTATGAACATCGAAAAGAGACGCGCAGAAATCGCCGCCCGCAAAGCTGAAATCCGTAAGCTCATTGAGGGCGACAGCGAGAACAAGCTCAACATGGACGACCTCGAGAAAGAGCTCCGCGAGCTCAACGAGGAGGACGAGAAGCTCGAAAAGAGACAGGCTATCGAGCGTATGCTCAACGGTGGCGCGGCTCCGGCCTCTCCCGCTGGCCTCTCTAATCCCGTCGCTCGCTCCGCAAATCAGCCCGCGCCGGAGAGCACCGAAAAGCTCTATCGCTCCGCATGGCTCAAGACCTTGCAGGGTAAGCCGCTGACCGACGACGAAAAGCGCGCATACTCCACGGCGGCAAACTCCGGCCTCCCCATTATCCCGGAGACGACCGCAAATCAGATCATCAAGAAAATGTACGAGGTCGCGCCGATTTTGCAGAGATGCAAGATTTTCCACGTCCCCGGCAATTTCAAGTTCGCTATCGAGGGTACGAACGACGAGGCCGCGCTCCACACCGAAAACGCCGCCATTACCGCCGCGAGCGACTCCCTCGGCTCCGTCTCTCTGACCGGCTACGAAATCGTGAAGCTCGTCAAAGCCTCCCGTGCTTGCTCCGAGATGGCGCTTTCCGCGTTCGAGAGCTATATCGTCGAGGTTATCGCCGAGGCCGTCGCCCGCCGCATTGAAAAGTACATTTTCACCGGCACGGGTACAAATCAGCCCGGCGGCGTTAAGACTGCCGGTAAGGGCACGAGCGGCGCGTACACCGACGGCACAGACCAGATTACCGTAGGTAAGACGGCCTCTCTCACCGAGGAGAACGTTATCGCGCTCTACGGCTTGCTCGGCGACGGTTACGAGCGTAACGCCGTTTGGTGCATGAACAAGGCGACATTCTTCTCTGACTTCTTCCCGCTGATGAACAAGAGCAAGAACAACGTTATCGAGTTCGCAAACGGCAAGTATTACATCATGGGCGCGGAGGTCTACTTTACCGGCTCTCTCGCCGCACATGAGGCGTATCTCGGCGACTTCTCCTATATCATCGGCAACTATTCGCAGGATATTACCGTCGTCCGCTCCGAGCACTCCGGCCTTGCTACGAACAGCATCGACTATCTCGGCGCTTGCGTGTTCGACTCCAAGCCGGTCGCGGGCTTCGGTGCTTTCGTGCATCTCGCAAAGGCGGCGGCTTAATAGGAGGGCTCGAGTATGGCAGTCGGTGACGAATATCTCGCCTCCGTCCGCCATAGCGTGAGACTTTCCTCCACCGTCCACGACGGGGAATTGACCGACCTCATTAACGCCGCTCGAGCCGACCTTGTGCTCGGCGGCGTTCTTGAGGCAAAAGCGAACGACGAAACCGACCCGCTTATCAAAAAGGCGGTGACGACCTACGTCAAGGCGGAGTTTGGGCTCGACAACGAGGACGCGGACAGGCTCCGCGCCTCGTATAAAGAGCAGAGAAACGGCCTCTCGCTATCGGACTCCTATATCGCGGCGGAGGGGGGATAGCTCATGTACTGGCGCGACGTTGTGACGCTCAAAGCCGTTACGGAGGGGCGCGACGCGGACGGTTTCCCGAAAGAGACAATCACGGAGACAACCGTTTTCGCCGACGTGTCCTCTACCAAGCGGAGCGAGTTCTACGCCGCCCGACAAGCGGGTATCTCGCTCGCGCTGACGGTAAAGCTCCGCGCCGCTGACTATGACGGTCAAGAGCGGCTCTCCTATGAGGGCAAAGAGTACAAGGTCGAGCGCGCATACACGGAGGCGCGGGAATACTACGAGCTTAATTGCTCCGAGTTTAGGGAGGCGAGCGAATGAACGTAAACGCTCTTTTAGTGGGTACGCTCGATAGTCTCCTCCCTACCGCTGACAGCGTGTATAAGGGCGCGGCGACCGAGTATATCGTTTTCAACTATACCGAGCTCCCGGCGGACTTCGCAGACGACGACGCGGCACATTACCGCTATCTCGTGCAAGTCCACCTATACGCGCCGCTCGAGAAGAATACCCGCACATACCGGCGGGAAATCTCTCGGCGGCTCGTGGCGGCGGGCTTTACCCGCCCGACGGTGACTCCGGCCTCCGATAAAAACGGACAGCATTACGCCTTTGAGTGCGAAATCGCGGGAGGCGTTGACGATGGCTAATCTATCCACGAGCGGGCTCGAGGAGCTTATCGGCGGTTTTGACGCTATCGCAGAAATCCCCGACGAGGTAGTGCTCGAAATGCTCGTCGCGGAGGCGGAAGTTATCGCCCCGGCGCAGGAGGCCGAGGCGCGCGCTATGCTCTCGGGCAAGTACAGCACCGGCGAGACGGCGCAAAGCATTTCCTACGACAAAAAGCTCAAGAAAACATCGGACGGACGAGCTATCTACGTTTACCCGAAAGGCACTCGGCGACACGGCAACAAGCGCCGCGCCGCCGAGGTCGCTTTTGTGGACGAGTTCGGTAAACAGGGACAGCCCGCCCGCCCATTCATCCAGACGGCAAACGAGAAAGCGGCAGACCCGGCAACCGACGCGGCGGCTCGGGTGTACGACGGCTTTCTCAAATCGAAAAACTTTTAGGAGGTTTTATTATGGCACAGTTTGGCGCAAAGCGACCTATCTTCGCCCCGACGAAAACCACGCCGGACAATGCGCTCCCGACCTACGACTACGAGAAAGTCGTAACCGTGGGTAAGCTCGTTAAGGCCGACCTCACCGTTACGAACGCCTCCGGCGAGCTCTACGCCGACGACGCGCTCGCCGAAAAGGTCGATATGTTCGCCTCCGGCTCTCTTGCGCTGGAAACGGACGACAAGACGGACGAGGTACACGCCGCTATTCACGGCGCGACCAAGGATACGCAGTCGAGCGAGGTCACGGACTCCGACGGAGACGTAGCTCCTCGCGGTGGCCTTTGCTATTACAAGGTCATTATTCGCGGCGGAGTCCGCTATTTCAAGGGCGTGTTTCATCCGCTTGTCAAGGCTATTCTCGGCAACGACAGCGCGGCGACAAAGGGCTCCTCTATCACGTTCGGCACGAGCGCGACGACCTTTACCGTGTTCCGTTGCAACTCTGGCGCATGGCGCATCACGAAAGAGTTCACGACGGAAAGCGAGTGTATCACGTGGTGCGATACCAAGCTCGGCAAAGTGGGAGGCTAATATCAGCACGGACGGGAGGCGAGCGAGAACGGCTCGCCTCCCGCTTTGGTAATTGGAGGGTAAAGGCATGAAAACGGCAAAAGTGACGCTCGCGGACGCGACGTATTACCTCGCATTTGACGGCGAGGCTATGTTTACACTCCGGGACGATTTCGGCGGGACACAACTCGCACTCGAGGCAATAGAGCAGGATACACGCGAGAGCTTCGCGGCGACGTGTGCTATCGCGGCGGTACTGGCAGAGCGCGGCGAGCTCCTCCGTCGGCGGCTCGGATACGACCCGGGCGCTATCCCGGAAAAGGACGATTTTCTCCTCATGGTGAGGCCGTTTGAAATCGTGACGCTCAAGCGCGCAATTATGACGGCTATCGAGCTCGGCTATGGTCGAGAGGTAACGAGCCCAGCGGACGACGAAATCGACGAGGGGCTCGCGGAACTTAATCAAAAAAAAACAAGATAAGGCGGGCGGAATACTACCGTATCGCCGTTCTTTGCGGAGTCTCCCCGGCGGAGGCTCTTTTTATGGCTCCCGGAGAGGTTTTTGACCTTTGGGAGCTATACCTATCCGCACACGGTAAGAACAGAGGCGAGGAGGGCGTGTAATGGCAAACCGTGAGATAAAAACGAAAGTCGCTATCGACGGCGAAAAAGAATACAAGGAGTCTCTCAAAAACATCAACTCCGCCCTCGGAACGCTTAAATCGGAATTAAAGCTCGTAGAGAGTCAATACGCGGGACAGGCGAACAGCTACGCGGCTTTGAGCGCGAAAGGCGACGTACTCTCCCGTATGTACGACCAACAGAAAGAAAAGGTCAAGGCGGCGGCGGAACAGCTCGAGAAAGCAAAAAAAGCTCAATCGGACTACGCCGAAAAAGTCTCCTCCGCGCAATCCGAGATTTCGCGTTGCGAGGCCGCTCTCGCCGCGCTCGGCGACGAGACAGGCGACACGACAGAGGAGCAAGCCAAGCTCACGGCGGAACTCGAAAAGGCAAAGGGCGAGCTCTCCGCCGCTGAAAAAGGATACGAGTCTACGACTCGCTCCGTCAATTCCTATCAAACACAGGTAAATAACGCCGAGGCGGAGCTTAACAAGCTCGGCTCGGAACTCGATAAAAACGCCTCCTATATGGACGAGGCCGCGAAATCCTCAGACGGGTGCGCCGAGTCTATCGACGAATACGGGAAAGAGGTCAAAAAGGCCGGAGAGGACTCCGAGGAGGCCGGGAAGAAGTTCGACAAAGTAAAGACTGCCGCGACCGCACTCGGAACAGCGGCGGCGGCGGCAACGGCGGCACTCGCGGCGGCGGCAATAAAACTCGGGAAAGAGGTTATCAGCGCATACGCTGATTATGAGCAGTTAGTCGGCGGCGTTGAGACGCTCTTTAAGGATAGCTCCGGTAAGGTAATGGAGTATGCGAACGACGCATACAAGACCGCCGGGCTTTCCGCTAACGAGTACATGGAAACCGTGACGGGCTTTTCTGCGAGCCTCATTTCCTCCCTCGGCGGAGACACGGAGAAAGCCGCGAAATATGCGGACATGGCAATTACGGATATGTCCGATAACGCCAACAAAATGGGCTCGGACATGGCCTCCATTCAGAACGCATACTCCGGCTTTGCAAAGCAGAACTATACAATGCTCGATAACCTCAAGCTCGGGTATGGCGGTACGAAAGAGGAAATGCAAAGGCTCCTCGAGGACGCGGAGAAGCTCTCCGGCGTAAAGTACGATATTTCGAGCTACTCGGACATTATCGACGCTATTCACGTTATCCAGACGGAAATGGACATTACGGGGACGACGGCGAAAGAGGCGGAGGCGACTATCTCCGGCTCTATCGGTATGCTGAAATCCTCGTTTCAAAACCTCATTACCGGCCTCGGCGACGCAGACGCAGACATAGACAAGCTATGCGATAACGTCGTAAACTCCTTTAATTCCGTCGTCAAGAACATTACGCCGGTCGTTAGAAACCTCGCAAAAACCGTCCCGAACGCATTAGAGGGCATCCTCGACGCTATCGCGCCTCTCCTGCCGGAACTCCTCGAAATGGGAGTCGGGCTCTTTGAGGCGCTCTTGAGCGGGTTTACATCGGTGCTCCCGGAGCTTATGAACACGGCGGCCTCGCTCGTGACAACGCTCGTACAAGGCATTATCGAGGCTTTGCCGCTCGTCGTAGAGGCGGCGGCACAGTTCATTACAACGCTCGTGCAAGGTATCGCGGAGGCACTACCGACGCTCATTCCGGCGGCGGTGGAGACGGTGACGACCATTGTATCGACGCTTATCGAGAATATACCCTTGCTTATCGACGCGGCGCTCCAACTCATGCAGGGGCTCGCGGAGGGCGTTCTCGAGGCTATACCGGTACTCCTCGAGGCTTTGCCGGAGCTTATCGAGAGCCTCGTAACGACGCTCCTCGACGCTATCCCGCAAATCATCGAGACGGGAGTCGAGCTTTTAACCGCCCTTGTGGAAAACCTCCCGGAAATCATTACGACGATATGCGAGGTTTTGCCGCAAATCATCGAAAGCACTATCTCGACGCTCCTCGACCATTTGCCGGAAATCGTAGAGGCGGGCGTAAAGCTATTGACGGCGCTTATTACAAACCTCCCACAAATCATTTTGACGATAGTACAGGCGCTCCCGCAAATCATCACGGCGGTAATTAACGCCCTCGTGAACAATATCCCGAAAATCATCGAGACGGGCGTAAAGCTCTTAACTGCCCTCATTACCAACCTCCCGCAGATTATCGCCGAAATCGTCCGCGCTATGCCGCAGATTATTACCGGCATCGTGAGCGCACTCGGAGAGGGTGTGTCGCAGGTCGCGGAGGTCGGCGCAAACCTCGTCCGGGGCTTGTGGCAAGGCATCCAGTCGCTCGCAGGGTGGCTATGGGATAAAGTGTCCGGGTGGATTTCCTCCATTTGGGACGGCATTACGGACTTTTTCGGCATCCACTCCCCGAGCACAAAAATGGCGTGGGTGTCCGAAATGAACGTCGAGGGCGCAGTCGTCGGCATCGAGAAGAACAAGAGCAAGGCCGTAAAAGCCTATGGAGCTATGGGCGAGGAAATGCTCGCCGAGGTAGACTCCGGGCTCGCGGCGGTAAACGACAAGCTCAAAAGCTCTATCGGGGAAATCGAAACGGGCTTTTCCGCAAAGGCGACCGTCGAGGCCGTCTCCGCATCCGTCCCGGCGGACCTGACCGGGCGCGGCGGCGGTGCGACGACCTCCGGCGGCGGAGATACAAACGTCGTAAATCATTTTCATATCGCGGAGCTCGTCGTCCGTGAGGAGGCGGACGTAAAGAAGATTTCCCGCGAGCTCTACAATATGCAGAAATCGAAATCGCGGAGCAAGGGGGTATCTATGGCGTGAGCATGGGTTTTATTTTCGACAACAAGCATAGCGGGGATATGGGAGTCGTGTTCAAATCCACAGACCGAACACTCCTCCCCGCGAAACGGGTAACGCAATACACGATACCCGGCAAGAGCGGCACATACGACATAGAGGACGGTTACGAAAACCGCGAAATCGTATGCACGGTCGCTTTCGTCGGCGAGGGCTACCATTACGCGGGCGTGAGAACGCGAGCGCGCGCCGTGGCGGAATGGCTCTCCGGCGAGGGCTTGCTCGTATTTGACGACGAGCCCGAAAAGGCGTACTCCGCAAAGGTCGTCGGCGGTATCTCTATCGAGCAAATCGCCGTTACGGGGACGTGCGAGGTACGTTTCTTGTGTAAGCCGTTCGCCGAGTCCTTGCGCTACAATCAGCAGGACGTAAAATCCGTCTCTCTGCCTCACACGGAGGCGGTCAACGTCCGAGGAACGCAGGAAACGGACGGCTTAATCTATATCACGGCGCGCGGCAATATCCAAACGCTGACGATAACACGGCTCAAGGTAAATTAAAAAATTAGGAGGTTTCTACTATGAGCGCATTATCTAACGTCCACGCATCCACTCTCTTGAATACGTCCTTGCGGAGCGGGACGTACTATCTCGCTCTTTTCCTCACAGACCCGACGGCATCCGGCACGGGTACGGAGGTATCCGGCGGCGGATACGCGAGAAAGATTATCAACTTTAGCGCGCCGTCCCTCGTGTCCGGCAAAGAACAGGTTTCCAACTCCGCGCCCGTTGACTTCGGAACTCTGACGGCAGACCTCGGCACGGTGGCCTATTGGGGCATCTATGACGCGCTGACGGCGGGCAATTTGCTTTGGTACGGCTCCTTTACCCGGAGCAAGAACGTACTCAACGGCGACGCTATCACGGTATCGGCGGGGGCTATCGTTTGCACTTTGGCATAACGAGGAGGCGAGCAAATGTATAACCGCACTCCGTACAATAAGACGACGTACAACCGAACAACGTCCATTGTGTTCGAGTGGCTCGCTACGGCGAACGCGGAGACGGATACCTCGGCGACGCTGAAAATCATTCGATACCTCGACGGCTCGGCGGCGGCGGTCGCTACCGCGTCCGGCGTGTTCGTCCGCGTCCTCCTCCCCTCCGCGCTTGCGGAGGCGGAGGCCGGGAGCGTCGGCGACTATATCCGCACTCTCTTTTTCTCCGCACTTGCGGAGGCCGTAGCAACGGCGAGCGGTACGGGCGTTTCGACCTACGGCTCCGTCACTATGGTAATTGAGGGCGTGAACATGGTCGCCGGAGACGAGCTTATTATCGACACGGAGCACATGACCGTAACGCTCAACGGCGCGAACATCATAGACCGCGTGAGCGACGATAGCGCATTTTTCAAGCTCCAACCGGGCGAGAACGATATTATCGTCGAGGGCGGCACGACCGCAGACGTTAAAATCTTGTGGAAAGATAGGTGGTTATAATGGCAAAGCCGCAGATTTTCAACCGCGATATGAAGCGGCTCGCCTACCTCGACAACGCGCTCGCCGTCGGCTACGGCCTCGAGACTAATTCCCTATGGACGGCGACCTTTACGCTCCCGGCGGACGACCCGAAAAACGCCTATTGTACGCCGCTGAACTTCGTCGAGATTTTCGACGGAGACGAGCGTATCGACCTTTTCCGCATCATCGGGGAGGATATGGAGCGGAGCAACGGAGCGACTCGCTATTATGATTGCGAGCACGTCCTCGCTACGCTCCTCTCCGACGTTCTCTTTCAGTATCATCAATGCGGCGGCTCCGGCGTAAAGACAGCCGACGTTCTCAATTACATTCTCGCACGGCAGACCCGGCAAAACTGGAAACTCGGGGCTTGCGATTTCAAACGCTATTTTGAATATAATTGGGAAAACTCGACGCTCCTCGCGGCGCTCTTTGCCGTGCCGGAGTGCTTCGATAGTGAATACCTTTGGTCGTGGGATACGACCGTCTACCCGTGGACGCTCTCGCTCACCGTGCCGACGGAGGCACTCAAAAGCGAAATCCGATACGCAAAGAATATGACGAACATCAAAAAGACGACGGACGCGACCAGTATCGCAAACCGCGTCTATGCGCTGGGCTATGGCGAGGGTGTAAACCAACTGACGATAGAGTCGGCGAACGGCGGCGTTCCATACGTCGAGGACGCTTTAAGCATCGAGCGATACGGCTTGTGTTCGACTATCCTCGTAGACTCGCGGTATCAAGTGGCGGAAAACCTCAAGGCATACGCCGAGCAGATACTCGCCGGGCTAAAGGAGCCGTATGTGAGCTATGAAATCGGCGCTATCGACCTCCACCGGCTGACCGGCGACAAGTTCTCAAAGTTCCGCCCGGGCGAAATCGTCCGCGTCGTGGACGAGGCCGACGGAATTAACCTCCGTACCCGCATCGTCCGCGTTGAGAAAGCGGACGCAGAGGGCGACCCGGGAAACGTCACGGTAACGATTGCCAACAAGACGCAGGATATAGCGGGCAGTATTTCCGACTTGCAGAGCCGCGCCCTCATTTCCGAGACATACGCACAGGGCGCGACCAACCAACAAATCTATAATTTCTCGGATAACGCCGACGCAACGCATCCGGCGAAACTGCAACTCTATATCTCCGACTCGGTGGTACGCATTAACAAAATGCTCCTCAATATCGAGTTCGAGGCGTTCCGGGCGTATGAGAAAGCTATCGGCGGCGGCGGTGGACAAACGACCTCCTCCGGCGGCGGGCAGACAACGAGCTCCGGCGGCGGGCAGACAACGAGCTCCGGCGGTGGTTCTACGACCTCCTCCGGCGGCGGGCAGACCTCCGGCGGAACGGCGCTCGAGTCCTCGAACGTGCTCCCGAGTGAGACGAACGGACAGGCCGTGCATAACCACGGCATTTCTCAACACGCCCGCCTTGCAACGACAAGCGACGGGAAAACCGTTGACGGATACGAGACGTTCATTTGGTCGGGCGCGCATACGCATCCGGCGCACACGCACAGGATTTCCGCACATACACACGAGGTCTACGACCATACGCACACGGTAAGGGCGCACACGCATACGGTGAAAGACCATACCCACACCGTAAAAGACCATACCCACGCTATCGAGTTCGGCATCTACGAGGGACAACGAGCCTCGAAAGCGACTATTAAGGTAGACGGAAAAGAGATACCCGCGCCGTCCTCGTATAGCAATATCGACATTGTGAAGTATCTCGCCACGGACTCGAGCGGGAAGATACGCCGTAACTCGTGGCACTCGATAGAGATACTCCCCGATAACATGAGTCGTATCGTGGGCGCGGTATTCGCTCAAACATTCTGTAATTCTCGCGGCGGCGGGGACTACTAAAAGGAGGAAAGAATATGTCCGAATTAGTGACAATGTACCCGGCGCAAGCCAACTCCCCGGAGACTTCGCTCTCCGGCGCGCTGACGGCGGCGGGTACGACCGTAAACGTCGTTGACGGCTCCGTACTGCCGGAGGCTCCGAACTTGCTCACGATTGGAGCGGACGGCTCCACGGCGGAAACGGTGCTTATGACCGCAAAGAACGGGAACGTGCTCACCGTCACGCGAGCGCAGAACGGCACGACCGCCCGGGCATGGTCGGCGGGCGACGTTATCGCCCGATATTTCACGGCGGCAGACCAAACCGCCATGCAGGAAAATATTAAGAAGCTCAACGAGGGAAAGGCCGAGAAAGCCGCCTCACCGACGGCGGGACACTTCGCCGGGCTCGATGCAAGCGGCAATCCGACCGACTCCGGCAAAAAGCCGGGCGACTTCGCCGCCGCGAGCCATACCCACACAGGCAAGGCGGACAAGGTGAGCTCCGCCACGTCTGGACACTTCGCCGGGCTCGACTCCTCCGGCAACCTCACCGACTCCGGCAAAAAGCCGGGCGACTTTGCCGCCGCGAGCCATACCCACACGGACAAGGCGGACAAAGTAAAGAACGCCACGGCGGGACACTTCGCCGGGCTCGACTCCTCCGGCAATCTGACCGACAGCGGCAAAAAGCCGGGCGACTTTGCCAACGCCTCCCACGCTCACGCGGGATACGCCGAGGTAAAGATTTTCTCCGGCGTGTCCGTCGCCGCCTCTGCATGGGTGAGCGACAGCACATACGCGGCGTATCCCTATGCCGCCTCTATCGCCTGCCCCGGCGTGACGGCGAGCCACGTCCCCGAGGTCGTGTTCGGTGCGACAGAGGCCGCGAGCGGAAACTTTGCGCCGGTCGCTCTCTCCGGGAGCGGGACGGTCAAAATCTACGCCGCGACAAAGCCGACGGCGGCTATCACGGTGCAGAGCATTACTTGTATTAAGGCGGTGAGTTAAAAATGATTGGTAGAACAAACGCAGTCAGCAAGCCCGGAGTCGAGCTCTCCCTCGTGGTATCCGTTACGAGCGGAGCGGCGGTCACGGCGACAAAGGGCTCGAAAACGGTAAACGGCACGGCGGCGGGCGGCTCGTGCGTCCTCTCCTTGCCGGAGGCCGGTACATGGAGCGTCAAGGCTACACTCAACGGGCAAACGTCCGACACGAAAAGCGTCTCCGTCGTCGATAGCTACGCGGTGGCGCTGACGTTCTTTTCCGCGACGATTACCGTCAACGTAGACTCCGGCGCATCCGTCACGCTGAAAAAGGGCGGGACGACAATCGCCACAAAGACGAGCAACGGGACAGCGGTTTTCACCGTCACGGAGACGGGGGCGTACACGGTCACGGCGACAAAGAACGGGCAGACGACGAGCGGCTCCGTCAATGTCGTTTCCGGCACGACCTCCTACTCGCTGACGCTCTCTTTCGTGAGCTCTACGCTCAACAATAACGAGTGGAGCGTTATCAAGTCCGTTTCCGACGCGGGACAGGGCGCGAACTATTGGAGCATCGGCGACCGAAAGGCGGTCACGCTTAACGGCACGGTCGGAAAGCTCTCGCTCTCGAATGTCACGACCTACGCTTTCATTATCGGATTTAACCATAACGCAAGCGTCGAGGGCGCAAACCGCATCCATTTTCAGCTTGCAAAGACCGCGCTCTCCGGCGGTACGGACGTGTGTTTCTGCGATAATCAATATGGCCCGGATAGCGGATGGTCGTCCCCGGGTGCGGGCTATTTCGTTATGAACGCGAGCAACACCAACTCCGGCGGATGGAAAAGCTCGCAAATGCGTACAAACATTTGCGGGACGAGCCTATCGAGCTATTCCGGGACGATTATTGCAGTCATTCCGGCGGCGCTCCGTGCCGTCCTCAAGTCCGTTACAAAGTACACGGACAATACGGCAAACGGCGGCGGCTCGACGGCGAGCTACGTCACGGCGACAACGGATTACTTTTTCCTCCTATCGGAGTTCGAGGTTTTCGGTAGCATTTCCTACGGAAACACGAACGAGAAGAACAAACAAGCGCAGTACGCCTATTATTCCGCCGGGAATAGCAAAATCAAGTACAAGCACAACGGCACGAGTACCGCCGCTCTTTGGTGGCTCCGTTCTCCGCTTGCGAGCGGCTCCAGCTTTTTCGTGTGTGTGGACGCCGCTGGGACAGTCACCGGCACCAGCGCGTACTATTCCCTCGGCTTCGCGCCCGGCTTTTGCGTATAATTCGGAAATCGAGACTTGCGCCCTCAATGGGCGCATAGTCGGCGAGGAGGAAAGAAAATGTCCGTACCAAAATCAAGACGCGGCGAAAGCCCGGCGGAGTATATCAACCTCGTCCGCGAGATTTATGTATTCACATACAACCGCGTCCGCATCCTGCCGAAAAGCTACACCTTTTATTTTTCCTTGCCGCTCTACAACGCGGCGCGAGAGGCTTATCGCATGATAAAGACGGCAAACCTCATTTACGTTGACGAGAAAGCGCCTGAGGAGATACGCCGCCGGAACATCCAACGGCGGAAAGAGTATTACGAGACGGCACAGGGCTATTATAACTCGATGCTCGACGTACTCGACCTCGCGTATATGACCGTCAACCATGAGAAGATACCGCCGAACGTCCTAAAAGAGTGGGTAAAGCTCATTACGGACGAGCTCTCGCAAATCTCTAAAATCAAACGGAGCGATAAGGCGCGAGCTTAATCCTCCGCGTGATTAGGTTATATTCCGTATCGCCGCTAATTGGTGGCTCCGTTCTCCGAATGCGAGCAACTCCAACAATTTCGTGAATGTGAACACCGACGGGACAGTCAACAACAACAACGCGAACTATTCCCTCGGCTTCGCGCCCGGATTTTATATCGACACGGGGCAGACCGAATAACTCCTCACGGAGCGAAAGCAGTCCCCATATAAAAGGGGAATATAACCTCTCTGACGGCCTCGCGCCGTCGGACAAACATATACCGCGATACGGTTAGCCGGACGCTCCTTGCATGGGTGCGGAGTGCGTGTTTTCCGTGCTTTCATGGCTCGCCGTTACGCATTTTAGACAACACGCCGAGAAAGAAATGTACGAGGTATTTTTATTTTATGAACAGCGCAGAACGACGCGAGGCACGGTATCAGCGTCGCAAGGCCGCACGAATGAAAAAGAAAGCCGCCGCGCTCCGGGAGTACGGAGATTTCGAGACGGTTTTCTCATTCGAGCGGCTCTATGAGAGCTACCGCGCCTCCGTCCGTGGCGTTGGGTGGAAAGCGAGCACACAGCGATACAAAGCCGCCTCACTTGCCAACGTCACAAAGACACACGAGGAATTGATAGCCGGGAGATACCGCTCCAAGGGCTTTTACGAGTTCGATATTGTGGAGCGGGGAAAGCCGAGGCATATTCGGAGCGTCCATATCTCCGAGCGCGTCGTACAACGGTGCTTGTGCGATTACTGCCTCGTGCCGATGCTCTCCCGGTCGTTCATCTACGACAACGGCGCGAGCTTGCGCGGCAAGGGGTACGATTTTGCCGTATCCCGGGTGACGCACTTTCTCGCGGAGCATTACAGAAAACACGGGCGGGAGGGCTACGTCCTCGTATTCGATTTTTCAAAGTATTTCGATACGGCACAGCATGAGCCCGTTTTTCGAGAGTTCGAGCGGAGCGGCATCGACGACCGCCTCGTCGCGCTCTCGAAATATTTTATTCAGAACTTCGGCGACGTGGGGCTCGGCCTCGGGAGCCAAGTCTCGCAGATTGCCGCGCTCGCCCTGCCGAACAGGATAGACCACTATATCAAGGACGTGCTCGGCATGAAGTATTACGCTCGCTATATGGACGACGGGTGTATCATCAGCGAGTCAAAGGAAAAGCTCGAGATTTGCCTCCGGGAGCTCCGGCGGCTATGCGCCGAGCACGGTATCCGCCTCAATCCGAAAAAGACGCAGATTATCAAGCTCACGCGCGGCTTTACATTCGTCAAGGTGCGCTTTCGATATGGCGCAAACGGGAAAGTCGTCCGCCGGGCAACGTACAAGGGTATCCGGCACATGAGGAAAAAGCTACGCATTTTCCGGCGTTGGGTGGACTCCGGCAGAATGACGGCGGCAGACGTGGAAACGTCCCTCGTATCATGGCGGGGACACATGAAAAGATTTCACTCGTACCACATGGAGCAGAGCGTCGAGCGGCTCTATCGTGAATTATTCAAGGGAGGGTAAGCTATGGAATATGTCGTTTATCGGCGCTTTAAGGCCGAGGGCATCGACGGAGCCTTTAACCTCCGATACGGGACGACCGTAACGGAGCGGGACGGCTTTCTCTTTGCCGCTGACGGGCGGAAGATTTGCGCCGCAACGTCTGAAAACGGATGGGAGCATTTCAGACCAAACACGCCGGAGGGCGCGTATCGTCAAAAGATGCTCGACGGCCTCTATCACTATTACGGCAAGCACGAGGGCGCGTCGGACTTCGACCCGGAGAAATGGGCGGGGGCGGAAAATCTGTATTGGAAAAACCTCCTCCGCACGATGAACACGCAGGAACTCGAGGAGTTTTATAAAAAGCGGCTCGGAGAGCTGCCGAAAATGGAGGGATAACGTATGTATGCTATCAAAAGCGGCGGAAAGGTCGTCGGCTACTCCGATACCGTTGTCTATGTCCGCCTACACGAAAACGGGTGCTATGTCCCGTGCGACGAGGCGGAGGCCGGGGGCTTTTGCATCAAGACGGCAATCGACCGCAAGGACGAGGAGACGGGCGAGACGACGACATATCTCGAGGACTTCGTTTACGCTTTCACCGACGGCGGGCTCCTCGGTATCGAGCCGGTCGGCTCCGTGGAAAATGTGAGCGGTACGCTCATGCTCGCCGAGAACGACAAAGTTCTCGATATTCTGTTAGGGGGTGCGGCGGAATGATTACCGTTGAAAAGGCGAAAAAGCTCCGGGCAATCATCGAGCGGGCAGTCGCCGCGCTCGAGCTCGACAACGAGGCCGCGCTTGAGTGCATCGAGCTTTTCCCGGCATGGGAGAACGGCAAGGCGTACACCGCCGAGACAAGAGTACAGTACGACGGAAAGCTCTATCGTTGCGTACAAGCGCACACGTCGCAAAGCGATTGGACTCCGCCGGTCGCCGCCTCTCTTTGGAGCGGAGTAACGGTAGACCCGACAACCGGGTACGACGAATGGAAACAGCCGACAGGAGCTCACGACGCATACAAAAAGGGCGACCGCGTTCTCTTTAACGGCTCCGTGTATGAGAGCCTTATCGACGGAAACGCATACTCCCCGACGGCGTACCCGGCGGGGTGGAAGCTCATCGAATGAGCGCGGCGGTCTACACGGTCGAGCTCGACGGCAAAATCATAGCGCGGCGGGAGTCTCTCTTGTGGGTGAGGCTTGACGCTCCCGGCCTCTATGTCGTATGCACGGAGGCAGAGGGCGAGGGCGTTATCGTTGACGGGGAGATTTACCACGTTCGGGGGTGTCCCGTATTGCCGGGAAAGCAGACAGTTAAACTCGATTATTACGAATTATAACGGAGGTTAAGAATGGACTATGTAGGAGCGATTATCGGAGTCCTCGGGACTATCCTCGGCGGCGTGTTAAGCTATGCCGCTTTTCATAGGAACTCGAAAAAGGACAGCGAGGAGGAGGGCAAGTCCTCCGGCACGATGCTAACCGAAATCGGGTACATTAAAGGCGGCATCGACCGTATCGAGCGCAAGCAGGACGCACAGGACGCGCGCTATATCGGCATGGCGGAGCGTATGTCGGCGGTGGAGAGCTCGGCAAAGTCGGCGCATCATCGTATCGACAGGCTCGAGGGGCGCGAGGTGCGGGAGGACGGATAATGTCCGCCCGCAAAGGCGCGGCGCGGCGGCGGAAGTTCAAAAAATGGGCGCTCGAGGTATGGAGCTTTGCAAAGGGGTATCTCTCCTTTTCAAAGCTCCTCGTTTATGCCGTCCTCTATATCGACTACAAATCGACCATGACGACGCTCGACCTATGCCGGATTTCCGTAGCCAACAACTACACCGGCTCGCTCCCGTATTTGACCGCCCTTATCGCCTTTTTACAGGCCGCGACCGCTACCGTGCTCTCGTTCTCGCTCAATAAGAGCAAGGCCGAGAACACGACCGGCGGAATTACATACGACACGGCAACAAAACGAGATTGCTAAAGGAGGTAGCAAAATGAAAGAAATCATCGTAAAGCGGCTCGGCGCTCTCTTGAGCGTAAAGAGCCTCGTCACGCTCTTGCTCTCCGGGGTATTCGCGTACCTCGCCATTACCGGGCAGACGAGCCAAGAGTTTATGACGGTCTACACGGTCGTTATCGCGTTCTATTTCGGGACGCAGACGCAGAAAATCAGCGACGCGGTAGAAAAGACCACAAAGGAGGGCTAAACCGTGACGGAGCAACAGGTACGCGAGCTCGTCGTCTCGACGGCGAGGGCGTGGCTCGGGAAGAACGAGCGGGACGGCTCTCACCGGGAAATTATCGACCTTTACAACGCACACAAGCCGCTCGCCCGGGGATACGCAGTCAAGTACACGGACGCATGGTGCGCGACGTTCGTCTCCGCCGTCGCTATCAAATGCGGACTCTCGGACATTATGCCGCTCGAGTGCGGGTGCGAGGCTATGATTTCCCTCTATCGTTCTCATGCGGTGAGCCGTTGGGAGGAGGACGAGAGTATCACGCCACAGCCCGGCGACGTGGTTTTCTATGACTGGCAGGACTCCGGCTCCGGCGACGACCGGGGAGCCGCCGACCATGTGGGCATTGTATCCAGCGTGAGCGGGCGCGTCCTCAAGGTCATTGAGGGCAATTTCTCGAATAGCGTCAAGGAGCGGACGCTCGAGGTAAACGGAAAGTATCTCCGGGGCTTCGGACTCCCGGCGTACTACACCAAAACGGACAACAAGGAGGATTTCGACATGGATATTAACGAGGCAAGAAAGCAACTGACCTCTTGCGCCGATACCGGCGACACGCCCTCCGCATGGGCGAAAGAGGCAGCGGAATACTGCAAGCGCAAGGGCATTTTCAACGGCGACGGAGCCGGTAATTTCGGATGGCAACAGCCGATTACCCGCGAGGCCGTCGCTTGCATCATCTACCGCGCACTCGAGGCGGCGGACGCTCTCGGCAATCTTTCCGACGTATAATCGTGCAGAAAAAGCGGGCGGGGCTCTATGGCCTCGCCCGCTTTTTCTTTTTGTGCGGCGGTGGAAAACTCCGTGCAAATGTTATTTATTGAAATAGAAACCGACCCATATACCGCGACGAGACTCGCCGGAAACGACCTCGAAATCTGCAAGCTCACATACGGTACGAGAAAGGAACTTTTTCAAATCCGTTTGCGCGATATTCCCGATTTGCTCGCCGTTATAATAAACGCCGACGGCGGTATTTCCCTCGTAGTCGTATGTATCATAGGAGAAATTATCGAGCTCGCCGTCCTCCTCGATTTCGCGGAGAATATCTTGACGATTGCGCCCTACGCCGTCGTCGTTATTGAATGTCACGCCGACGAGCTTAAAAGAAACATAGTCGCAATTTGCGTCGAGCCACTCTCGGCGCTCGCTACGGTGGCGGGAGATTTGAGCACGAACGGCCTCGAATTTCTCGCGTTCGGCTCGCTCGGCCTCCCGGCGGGCGGATAGCGCGGCTTGCTCGGCCTCCCGAGCTTTCTTTAACTGGCTTCGTTTGACAGCCCGATATATCCATACACAGATACCGACGGGATAGAAAATAACGAGTAATACTATTTGCCAAGTCTTGAGCTTTTTCATGGTATGAGTAACTCCCTCCTATTTTTTCGGTCGTGCTGACCTTTAACACAATTATGCGTTGTGTATGTGCTAAAGTCAAGAAAAATGCAGACTATTAACACACGGGAGGCGAGAGCTTGCGGATATATGATTTTGAGGGAAAGAAGAATATAAGCGGCGAGCGCATCCGCGAGGCACGGCTAAAGCTCCGGCTCTCACAAAGCGACCTCGCGGCGCGGGTGCAGGTCGAGGGCGTAACAATGGAGCGGGACTCGATAAGCCGTATCGAAATCGGGACGCGGTTTATTCCCGATTACGAGATACCCGTCTTTGCCCGCGTTCTCGGCGTGTCCGCCCTTTGGCTCCTCGGAATAGAGTAAATCCCCGGCTCCGTGCCGGGGATATTTTTTGCACTTTTTTCTGAATAACGCTTGACATACTGCAAGCAGTATGATATTATAATAGACAGAAAGGAGGTAAACGCATTGAGCAAGCGAAAAAAGAAACGCGGCAACAAGGCAGAGCCGGACAGCTACTTAAACCTTGTTACCGCAACCCTAAATCTCGTGATTGCTATTCTACTGCTGATAGAAAAGCTCACCGAGTAAAGGGCAGGGGGAGAAATCCCCCTTGCCCTCCAAGGATAACACGAAATGCGCTCAATGTCAAACGACCATGACAACGGTTATCTATGTTTTGTGCGGGGTAAGCATTACCCTATCCGCAATCTCTATTTTCATCAACGCCAAAAGGAGGCGGCAGAATGGCAGAGGAAAAAAGAAAGACTAAGACCTCGACGGCGGTAAAGACTCGATATAATGAAAAGGTCTACGACGTTATTTCGGCGCGAGCCCCGAAAGAGCTCGCGGCGGCTTTCAAAGAGAAATGCGCCGCCGAGGGCATACCGCAAGCACAGATTATCAAAAAGGCGATAGAGGACTTTCTATCGCGGTAACGAGAGGGCGGGACTTTCCCGCCCTTTTTTCATATCTCGAGGGAGGGCGCGCTATGGGAGAGCGGACGTATAAACAACTTAATTGGACGAGCCGTATCAAGCTCGAGACGATGCTCAAGCATGGACACTCGAAAAAAGAAATCGCCGAGGAGCTGGGCGTACATATCAGCACCGTTTACCGCGAGCTCAAGCGCGGGACGTATGAGCATCTAAACTCCGATTACACGACCGAGGAACGGTATAGCCCGGAAAAGGCCGAGGCGCGCTATCAAGAGGGGCTCGCCGCGAAAGGCGCTCCGCTCAAGATTGGGAAAAATCACGCCGCCGCGCAGTTTATCGAGGACAAAATCGGAAATGAGGACTATTCCCCGGCGGCGGTGTGCGCTCTACTCAAGCAGGAAAAATATAAACACTTCGGAATAACCTTTTGCCGTGCGACGATTTACAAGTACGTCGAGGACGGCGTTTTCCTCACGCTCACAAATCAAGACCTCCCGGAAAAGGGCGACCGCAAAAAGAAGCATAGAACAATCCGCAAGAAACAGGCTCGGGCATCCAGCGGCACGAGTATAGAGCAGAGGCCGGAGTATATCAACGAGCGGCAGGAGCCGGGACATTGGGAAATGGATACCGTCGTCGGGAAGAAACGGACGAAAGCCCGCCTCCTCGTCCTCTCCGAGCGCGTTACGCGGCGGGAAATCATTATCCGCATTAAGGACGGGCGCGCCGAGACGGTCGTCGCGGCATTAGACCGCCTCGAGCGCCTTTACGGTGCGGCGTTCTATCGGATATTCAAAACGATAACCGTAGACAATGGCTCCGAGTTCGCGGATGCTGACGGCATCGAGCGGAGCGCCCGGCGCAAGGATGCAAAGCGGACGACGGTCTATTACTGTCATGCGTATAGCTCTTGTGAGCGCGGCACGAACGAGAATATTAACCGCATGATACGGCGGCAATTCCCGAAAGGGACGGACTTCGACAAGGTGACGGCGGCGGAAGTGAAGCGCGTCGAGACGTGGCTCAACAACTACCCGCGAGAAATACTCGGCTTTATGTCCTCGGCGGAGGCTTTTAAGATAGCGTTTGACCGGGCGGCGTGAACACTCAAAAATTTATTCTATCTTTTTCGCACAAAATACTTGACATCTGCGATATTAAAGAAAAATTAAGGCTTTCCCCCTTTTCCTTTTAAGGCTGCGGTGGTAGAGTAAGCTCAGGAAAGCCCGAGAGGCGGCGCCGCGTCGGGCAGGGAGGGAAGGAAAGCAATGCACAACATTTTAGTCTGCGACGACGACCGCGATATTGTCGCCGCGCTGAAGATTTATTTATCCGGCGGAGAGTACCGCGTCTTTGAAGCCTACAACGGCGCGGAGGCGGTCGAGGCCGTGCGGAAGAATGACATCCACCTTGTCCTCATGGACATCATGATGCCGGGACTGGACGGCACCGCCGCGACGGCGGCGATCCGGCGCGAGAGCAACGCGCCCATCATCCTGCTCACGGCGAAGAGCGAGAGCAGCGACAAGGTGCTCGGACTGAACGTCGGCGCGGACGATTACATCACCAAGCCCTTTGACCCCGTGGAGGTGCTGGCTCGCGTGAAATCACAGCTTCGGCGCTATACGCTGCTCGGCGCGAAGCCGGAGACCGCGCCGGAGCGCGGCATCTACACCGTCGGCGGCGTGACGCTCAACGAGGACGCCAAGAGCGTGACGGTGGACGGCGAGAGCGTTTCGCTGACGCCGCTGGAATTCAACATCCTGCAGCTCCTTATCCGGTCGCCCGGACGCATCTATTCGAGCAGCCAGATCTACGAGCTGGTGTGGAACGAAAATTCCCTCGGTGCCGAAACGAGCGTGGCAGTACACATCCGCCACCTGCGTCAGAAGATCGAGATCAACCCCTCCGAGCCGCGCTACCTGAAGGTCGTGTGGGGCCTGGGGTATAAAATGGAGGACCTTCGACATGAAAAGGAATGATTGGGCGGGCGGCTTCTGGGCCAAGGCGGCAGCCTTTCTGCTCGCCGTAGTGCTCGTGCCGGTGCTTTTGAGCTACGGCGCGGTGCTCGCGTTCAGCTACAGCGGCGAGCTGCGCGGAGACTTTTATGAAAGCAGCATCTGCTCGAGCGCGGTCTACCGCGAAATGAGCCATGTTTACGACAGCTATCATTATTATGTAGAAAACGGGCAGACGGAGGTGCTGGCGAAGTATGACGACTGGTATCCCGCCGACGACCGCTACACGAACGTCCGTTTTTCGATCGAGGACGAGGCGGGCACCATCCTCTTCGATAACCACCGCACAGGCGACGTTCCCGTGACGGGCTGGTGGGGTGAGATGGCGCAGGACGGCGTTGTGTTCCGCAGCTACATCGCCGCGGACTATCCCGCGCAGGACAACGTCTACCGGGCGCGGGACTTCTACTACACAATGACACGCCTTGCGCCGCACGCAGCGGCGGTCGTGATCGCCTGCGCAGCCGCGGAGCTGTTCCTCTTCATCTTCCTCGCCCGTGCCGCGGGCCGCAGGCCGGGGCGCGAGGAGGCGGTTGCGGGCTGGCAGGAGAAGCTCCCCTTTGATCTCTATGCACTGCTCCTTCTCGGCGGAGGCGGTGTGCTCGTTGTCGCCGCGGTGGAGAGCGCGGAGCAGAGGCTTGACCGCTTTGATCCGATCGCGCTCGCCCTTCTGCTTGCCTTTGCTGCGCTCGCCTATGCGCTTTTTCTTGCGTTCTGGACGACGCTCTGCGCCCGTATCAAACTGGGAAAATGGTGGGAGAATACGGTCTGTTGTTGGCTTCTCCGGCTCTGCCGACGGATTTTGAGGTGGTGCTGGCGCGTGCTCTGCCGCGCGTGGGGAGCGCTGGCCGGCTTCGTGCGCGGCATTCCGCTCGTGTGGCGCACGGCGGTGGGCTGCTGCGCGGTGAGCGTGCTGCTCATCGCCTTTGAGAGCAACCACGCGGCGGGGCCGCTGCTACTGACGCTGCTCGTCCTCTCCGTCGCCGCCTGTCTCTTTTCCATGCAGCTGCGGCGGCTGCAGAAGGGCGGCGAAGCCCTCGCTGCGGGCGACCTCACCTCGCAGGTCGATACCTCGCATATGTACTTCGATCTCAAGCGCCACGGCGAAAACCTCAATGCCATCAGCCGCGGCATGAGCATCGCGGTGGAGCAGAGGCTCAAGAGCGAACGGCTCAAGACGGAGCTGATCACCAACGTGTCGCACGACATCAAAACGCCGCTCACGAGCATTGTGAACTACGTCGATTTGCTTCAGCGCGAGCACACGCCGGAGCAGGAGAGGGAATACCTTGCCGTGCTCGACCGGCAGGCGCACAAGCTCAAGAAGCTGACGGTGGACCTGGTGGAAATGTCCAAGGCGTCGACGGGAAACATCCCCTGCCACCTCGCGCGGCGGAGCGTGCGCGAGCTGATCGACCAGACGGTAGGCGAGTACGCCGAAAAGCTGTCCGCTGCGCGGCTCGAGCCGGTGGTGACGCTGCCGGACGAGGACCTTTACTGCCTGTGCGACGGCGCGCTGATGTGGCGCGTGCTGGACAATCTCCTCTCGAACGCCTGCAAGTATGCCTGCGCGGGCACGCGGCTCTACATCGCGGCGAGGCGCGAGGGTGAGACGGTGGCGTTCTCGTTCAAGAACATCTCGCGCGATGCGCTCAACATCGACCCCGACGAGCTTATGGAGCGCTTTGTGCGCGGGGACAGCTCGCGCACGACCGAGGGCAGCGGACTTGGGCTGAACATTGCCAAGAGCCTTGTGGAGCTGCAGAAGGGCACGTTCTCCATCGCCATCGACGGCGACCTGTTCAAGGTCGGCTTCGTCCTGCCGCGCACGGAGTAACGATTTCGACACAAAGTCTTAAAAAAGGCTTAAACAAAACCATAGGACCGATTAAAGACCGCCTGTTATGCTTGGTTCATCCCAAGTGAAAGGCGGTCTTTTCCCATGCTTGACACACTGATTCTGATTTTAACGCTGCTGCTGAAGGCGGCGAGCCTGTGGTTCCTTGCCGTGGCGCTCTTTGCGCTGCGAAAGCCGAAGCGCTATGCGGTGTGCGCGCCGCGCACGCGCTTTGCCTGCCTCGTTGCCGCGCGCAACGAGGAGGCTGTCATCGGCGCGCTCGTGGAGAGCCTGAAAAAGCAGGACTATCCCGATGCGCTCTACGATATTTTTGTGATCCCCAACAACTGCACGGATGACACCGAGTCGGAGGCCCTCTGCGCGGGCGCGAAGATCTTCCGCTGCTTTGAGCCGGTGCGCTGCAAGGGCGACGCGCTGCACGAGGCGGTCGCGTGGCTGCTGCCGCAGCGCTATGACGCCTTCTGCGTCTTTGACGCGGACAACATCGCGGACGAGCAGTTTCTCGCCCGCATGAACGACGCCTTCTGCGCGGGCGCGCAGGTGTGCAAGGGCGCGATGCGCGCGAAGAATCCCTACGACTCCTGGCTTTCCGGCTGCTATGGGCTGTACTTCACGCTCTTCGACACCTTCTTCTCCCGCGCCCGCATGAGCTGCGGCCTTTCCTCCAAGCTGGTCGGTACGGGCTTTGCCGTCCACCGCGCGGTGCTTGAGCGCTTCGGCGGCTGGAACACCTCGACCATCGCCGAGGACGCGGAGTTTGCCGCGCAGTGCGCGGCAAACGGCGTGCGCGTCTGCTTTGTCCCCGGCGCGCTGACCTACGACGAAGCGCCGAACGACTTCGCCGTATCGCTCCGCCAGCGCCGCCGCTGGTGCAGCGGCATCATGGACGTGGCGGTGAGGATGGACGCGCCGCTTGTCTCTGCGCTGCGGGGGAGTGCGCCCCTGCGCGCACTCGACGCGCTGCTGATCGTTAACGCGCCGTTTTTGCAGGCGCTGACGCTCCTGCCGCTCACGCTCACAATTCTCTCTTCGCTCGTGCAGGGGACGGCGGGGACTCTCGCGCTGACCGGCGCGGTCTCGCTGACCCTGAGCACGCTCGGCCTGATGGCGCTTGCCGCGCTGCTGGCCTACCTCGGCGGCTACCGTGACCGCCGCGTCGTGCGGACGGTCGCGGGCTTCCCGCTCTTCATGGCGGCGTGGCTGCCGCTGCAGCTCGTTTCGCTCGTCAGCCGCACGCGGAGCTGGCAGCCCATCGCGCACACCCGCGCCGTCCGCGCGGAGAACCTGCACGATGCAGGTTTCTTGACGACGATTTAACAAAAGTTTACAATTTATTCACGGCCTCCCATATGGATTTTTGTATAATATAATCCTATCATAAAGCAAAGAACGGTATGGGAGGTGCAGCATGAGAAAATATGTGCCGAGCTACAGCGGAACGCTGCGCAGTCATGGGCTGACGCTGCCACACTGCATCAGCGAGTGCAGCGGCATCCGCATTTTCGGAAAGCGCATCAAGTCGATCGCCTTTTCCACGGACGCTGCCATCATCAAAAACATCAATGCCGACGCGATCATTGCGGTCTATCCCTTCACGCCGCAGGCGTCGATCTCGCAGGCGGTCATCAACGTGGCCGACGTGCCGGTGTTCGTCGGCGTAGGCGGCGGGTACACCAACGGCAGCCGCAGCGTGCGTCTTGCCATGCAGGCCGAGCATCAGGGCGCCTACGGCGTGGTCGTCAACGCGCCGATGCCGAACGAGGTCATCGCGGAGATCAAATCTGTGGTGGATATTCCGGTCATCGCGACGGTCGTGTCCGACCGGTCGGACATTAAGGGCCGCATCGAGGCGGGGACGGATATTTTCAATGTTTCCGGCGCGGCGGAGACCGCGAGCATCGTCCGCCACATCCGCGAGCAGTACCCGCACGCAGCCATCATCGCTACTGGCGGGCCGACGGAGGAGAGCATTTTAGAGACCATCCGCGCGGGCGCGAACGCCATCACCATCACGCCGCCGACCACCGGCGAGCTGTTCGCGGGCATCATGCACGACTACCGCGAGAAGAAGCTGTAAGAGTTTACATAACATAAAAACACGCTCCCGCTGTCGGCGGGAGCGTGTTTTTGCATGGAATCACTTAGTTCGCCGCGTGCTCGATGGCATCGGCTGCCTCGGCCGCGCCGCCGCAGCGGCGGAAGCTGTCGGCGAGCTTCTGCGCGTTTTCGCGGTAAGAGGGATCGGTGAGCGCGGTCTCGACCGCGCGGCGGATGCCGTCTGCGGAGGGGTCCGTGAGCGGAACGCCCGCGCCGAGCGCAGCGACGCGGTTCGCCACGCCGTGCTGCTCCGGCGTCTGCGGGTAGAGGACGAGCGGCAGACCGTGCCACAATCCTTCGCTCGCGCTGTTCATGCCGCAGTGGGTGAGAAAGGCGTCGGCGCAGTCGAGCACCGCCATCTGGTCCACGCTCGCGCGGACGGTGCAGTTTTTCGGAATGGGGCCGAACGCCGCGAGGTCTGCCTGCGTGCCGGCGGAGAGCACGAGCTGAAAGCGCGGATCGCCGCCGAAGGCGGCAAGGCAGGCACGGTAGAAGGGGAGCGCGTCGTTGTTGACCGTGCCGAGCGAGATGTAGATGAGGGAGCGTCCCGGCAGCTTTTCAAAGGACGACTGCGCGGGGCGCAGGAGGGGACCGACGAAGTGGTATTTTTCCGAAAAGGTGTCGGCGCATGGCTGAAACTCCGGCGAGGTGTAGACGACAGTTTCCGTCTCGTTGTCGTTGGCGATGATGTCAAACATGCTCTTGACCGCGTAGCCCGCCGCGCGCAGGCGCTTGAGCTGACGGTTGATCCTCGGCTGGGCGAGCAGGAATTGCAGGAAGCCCGCGCCGTTCTGCCCGATGACCTTGGCGCTGAAGCGGTTGAAGGCAAAGGTCGTGGTGGAGCTGACAAAGGGGATGCCGTGCTTTTTCGAGGCGAGCTTCGCCCAGAACGCCATCGAATCGCCCACGATGACGTCGGGGCGGTGGGCGGTCAGCTCGCGGCTGAGCCAGTCGTCGGCGGCGAGCGTGAGGTCGACGATGAGCTTGGTGGAAAAGGCGAGGTCGCTGCCCAGACGTGCGTCGTCGGCGGCGGTCATGCCGGGGCGCGCGGCCTCGGCGTCAAAGGGGACAAAGACCGCGCTTGCGGCCTCGACCTTCGCGCGGAAGGCTTCGGTCGTGTAGTAGCGGACGGTGTGTCCGCGCGCGGTCAGCTCGCGCACGACGGCGAGCGTCGGGTTCGTGTGCCCGTGGGCGGGGATGCAGAAAAAGGCGATATTCATTCCGCTTTCCCTCCGAAAATGAGATCAAACAGGCGGGCGAAGTCGGCCTTTGGCGGGATCGCCATGCCTTGCGTCTCGTCGGCGAGGAAAAGCAGCGTATCGCCGGGCTGAATGTGGAAAAGGTCACGCGCCTCCTTGGGAATGACGATCTGACCCTTGGTGCCGACCGTTACGGTCCATGCGTGTCTGCCGTTCGGAGTGTTCATATTATTCACCTAAAAGTATGATTTGTTATACAAATCATACCACAGAGACGAAAAAAGTCAAGCCCCCAAAATGCGGGCTTGCCGAACGGCGCCGGATGGGGTAAAATGTCGAAAAACAGTTGCCGCCCCGCGGGCGCGGCAGAACGGAGGAACGACCATGCCGCACATCCCGAGCGCTCCGACCGCGGAGCTTTCCATCCTGCCCTTTGCCGACGCCATGGCGCGCAGCGGACAGTCCGGCGGCTACGACGCGGAGAAATGGCTCTATGTGCCGGATTTTTACACGGAGTACCGATATCTTCTCGGCACGCGCGGGGAAAAGCCGCTCGTGTGCATCGGCATCAATCCCTCGACCGCCGAGCCGGATCGGCTCGACCCTACGCTTCAGTCGGTGGAGCGCGTGGCGAAAAACAACGGCTACGACAGCTTCCTCATGTTCAACGTCTACGCCCAGCGCGCGACGCGCCCGAACGACATGGAGCGCGTGTGCAACGAGGCGCTCCACCGCGCAAACATGGAGGCGTTCGACTACATCCTCTCGCTCTCCGAGCAGCCCGCCGTGTGGGCGGCGTGGGGGAACATCATCGAGCAGCGCGCGTATCTCAAGGACTGCCTTGCCGACATGATCGCCATCGGCGAGCGGCACGGCGCGCAGTGGTACACGGCGGGGCGGCGCTCGGTCAAGGGACACCCGCACCACCCGCTCTACCTCAAGGCGACCAGCCCGCTGGACGCGTTCGACATCCGCGCCTACTGTGCCGAATGCCTTTAGGCGAAAACGCAAAAAAATGTCCGTCCTCTCGGAGAACGGACATTTTTCTATGTACCGCGCGGCGGTCACTTTCTCCTTGCGATGAGCTTTACCACCAGCATGACCGCGCCGAAGAGCACGCCCGCGACCGCCCAGATGAACCAGCTGTATTTCGGCTGTCCGTTGCCCATGGGGCCGAAGGTGTAGAAGAGGTAAACGGCGGTGACGAGCAGCCAGTAGATGCCGCTGACCGCGCCGATGACGGGGCTTTTCGCCTTGTTCTCGCGGGTGTAGTCCTCCTCCTCGGAAAGCTCGTCCTTGAGCAGAAAGTCGGTCGTCACGCCGAACAGACGGCTCATCTACACGACCTTATCCATATCGGGCACGGACTGCGCGCCCTCCGACTCCGGCGCGCACGGTGCCTGTTTGATGGGCAGAGCATACCGCTTTTTGCGGTTGCGGACAAGAAAGACGGGCAGGAAATTTGTCAATCGACGGTTGCGCGCAGGGCCGAAAACGGCTCTGCGCGCAGCTTTTTCAGAAATGGAAGCCCTTGGGCATCCATTTGCGGGACTTATAGTAAAGGAGAAAGGCGATGCTGGTGAGCACCCAGGAGATGGGGTAGATGACGGCAATGGTGAGGTTGGAGTTGTGCGAGAAGGCGTAGCCCCAGAGGTAGATGAGACGCACGATGCAGGTAAAGACCATCGTGATGGCGGCGGGGACCACCGCATCGCCGACGCCGCGCATGGTGGAGGAGAGGACCTCGACGAGCGTGAAGAGCACATAGCAGGGAGCGATGAGCGCCGTCACCTGCGCGCCGATGGCGATGACCGTCGGATCGTCGCCGACGAAGAGGTGCATCATCGGGTAGCGACCCGAGAAGATGATGACGGAGAAGAGCGCGGAGGTCGTCAGGTGGATGAGCAGCCCCTTGTGGATCGACTCGTGCACGCGCTCGCGGTCGCCCGCGCCGAAGTTCTGCCCGACGTAGGTCATGACGGCGATGCCGATGGCGTTGGAGATGGGCCAGTAGTAGTCATCGAACTTGTTGAAGGCGGTCCAGCCCGCCATGGAGTCCGTACCGAGCATATTGATGCCGACCTGCAGGACGATGTTGGCAATGCCGTACATCGAGCTTTGAAGGGCAGCGGGGATGCCGACGTGGAGCATCCGGCGGAGAATGCCGCGGTCAAGCTCCTCACGGTCGTAGAGCAGACGCTGCTCCTCGGGCAGCCGCCGCAGGGCGCGCACGACCAGCGCCGCGCACACGACCTGCGAAAGAGCGGTCGCGGCGGCGGCTCCCTCGATGCCCCATTGGAAAACGATCACAAAGAGCAGGTCGAGCGCAATGTTGGCTACGACGCAGACGAAGAGGTAGTAAAGCGGACGCTTGGAGTCTCCCATCGCGCGCAGGATGCCGCTGCCCATGTTGTAGAGCATGGTCGGCACCATGCCGAGAAAGAAGATGCGCAGATAGGAGGCGGAGGCGTCGAGTGTCTCGGGGGTGGTCTGCATCCACACGAGCAGCTGCCGCGCGGAGGTAATGCCGAGGACCGTGAGAAGAATGCCGCAGACCACCGAAAGGAGCATAGCAGTGCAGATGCTCCGGCGCACGCGCTGCGTGTCCCGCGCGCCGAAGTGCTGCGCGACGATGACGCTCGCGCCGGACGAGAGTGCAACGAAAGCATTGACGAGCAGGTTGGAGATACGGGCCGACGAGCCGCCGACCGAGGCGAGCGCGGCCTTGCCGAGCGCGCGGCCGACGATGACGGCGTCGGCGGTGTTGTAGAGCTGCTGGAGCAGCGAGCCGAGCATGATCGGCAGCGCGAAGAGCAGCATCCCCTTCCAGATGCAGCCCTCCGTGATGGGATTGCGGGCGGTGACTTTATTTTCCATAAGCGTAGCAGGCTCCTTATTCCGTGAGAGAAAGCAGCGCCCCGGCAGAGAGCCTGACGGGACGTTCGTAGAAGTCATTATAGCGTATCCGCGTGAAAAAGCAAGAGCCTTTCGGGCAAAGAAACGAAAAATCGGGGGCGGCACGGGCCGCCCCCGATTTTCTGCTTATTCCAGCTCGAATGCGCCGGTGTAGAGCTGATAGTAGGTGCCCCTTTCGGCGATGAGCTTTTCGTGGCTTCCGCGCTCGATGATGCGGCCGTGGTCGAGGACCATGATAACGTCGGAGTTCTTGACGGTGGACAGACGGTGCGCGATGACGAACACCGTGCGGCCCTCCATCAGCTGATCCATGCCGCGCTGCACGATGGCCTCGGTGCGCGTGTCGATGGAGCTGGTCGCCTCGTCGAGGATCATCACCGGCGGGTCGGCGACCGCCGCGCGGGCGATGGCGATGAGCTGGCGCTGGCCCTGCGAGAGGTTCGCGCCGTTGTTGGTCAGCAGCGTGTCGTAGCCCTGCGGCAGGCGCGTGATGAAGTCGTCCGCGCCGGCAAGCCTTGCCGCCGCGCGGCACTCCTCGCCCGTCGCGTCCAGACGGCCGTAGCGGATGTTCTCCATCACCGTGCCGGTGAAGAGGTTCGTCTCCTGCAAAACAAGACCGAGGGAGCGGCGCAGATCCGCCTTCTTGATCTTGTTGATGTTGATGCCGTCGTAGCGGATCTTGCCGTCGGCAATGTCGTAAAAGCGGTTGATGAGGTTCGTGATGGTCGTTTTGCCCGCGCCGGTCGCGCCGACGAAGGCGACCTTCTGGCCCGGCTCGGCGTAAACGGATACGTCGTGCAGCACGTCCTTGCCCTCGGTGTAGGCGAAGTCCACGTCGGTGAGGCGCACGTCGCCGCGCAGCTCGGTGTAGGTGAGGGTGCCGTCGCCGTGCGGGTGCTTCCACGCCCAATGACCGGTGCGGCGGTCGGATTCGGTCACGGTGCCGTCGGGCGCGACCGCGGCGTTCACAAGCGTCACATAGCCGTCGTCCGTCTCGGGCTTTTCGTCGATGAGGGCGAACACGCGCTGTGCGCCCGCGCCCGCCATGACGACCGCGTTGATCTGCTGGGAGAGCTGGTTGACGTTGCCGGTGAACTGGCGCGCCATGTTGAGGAAGGGCACAAGGATGGAGATGTCCAGCGCCTTGCCGGAGAGCGACACGTTCGGCAGTCCGATGAGCAGGAACACGCCGCCGACGAGCGCGAGCGTCACATAGAGGATGTTGCCGATGTTGCCGATGATGGGGCCGAGGACGCTGGCATAGGCCTGCGCGCGGAAGCTGTCCTCAAAGAGGGCGTCGTTGAGCCGGTCGAAGTCCTCGATGCTCTTCTGCTCGTGGCAGAAGACCTTGACGACCTTCTGACCCGCCATCATCTCCTGAATGAAGCCCTCGGTGGAGGCGACGGCCTTCTGCTGGCGGACGAAGTATTTCGCGCTGCCGCCGCCGATCTTCTTCGTGACCGCGACCATGGCGATGATGCCGAGCACGAGCACCAGCGTCAGCCAAAGGCTGAAGTAGAGCATGATGGAGAACACCACGAGCACGATCGCGCCGGACTGAATGAGCGCGGGCAATGCCTGCGAGACGAGCTGGCGGAGCGTGTCGATGTCGTTCGTGTAGTGGCTCATGATGTCGCCGTGCTGGTGGCTGTCAAAATAGCGGATGGGCAGCTTCTGCATCCCGCCGAACATCTCGCAGCGCAGTTTGTGCAGAAAGCCCTGCGTCATATACGCCATGAGCTGCGTGTAGACCGTCATGGAGAGAATGGAGAGCGCGTAGAGCACGACGAGCAGCGTGAGATAGGGCACGATCACCGCCTTGGCGGCGGCCCAGTCGCGGCTGATGTACCACTTTTCAATGATCTGGATGATGTTCTGCGTGAAGAGCGAGGGAACGGAGGATACGATGGAGGAGAACAGGATGCAGACGAAGGTGACGGGGGCGAGCACGGGGTAGTAGGAAAAGAGCTTCTTCACCGTGCGCCCCAGGGCGGCGGGACCGAGATCGCGCCGCGTAGGATCGGCGTGCGGATTCACTTTAGGCATTCTCGTCGCCTCCGTTCGTCTGGGATTCGTAGACCTCGCGGTAAATCTCGGAGGTCTTGAGCAGCTCCTCGTGCGTGCCGGAGGCGGCAATGGCGCCGCCGTCCATCACGAGGATGAGGTCGGCGTCCTGCACGGACGCGACGCGCTGGGCAATGATGATCTTGGTCGTCTCGGGGATATAGGACTTGAAGCCCTCGCGGATGAGCGCGTCGGTGCGCGTATCGACCGCGGAGGTCGAGTCGTCGAGGATCAGGATCTTCGGCTTCTTGAGCAGCGCGCGGGCGATGCACAGGCGCTGTTTCTGTCCGCCGGAGACGTTCGTGCCGCCCTGCTCGATGTGGGTGTCATAGCCGTCGGGGAAAGATCGGATGAAGTCGTCCGCCTGCGCGAGGCGGCAGGCATCCTCAAGCTCCGCGTCCGTGGCGTTCTCATTGCCCCAGCGGAGATTTTCTTTGATGCTGCCGGAAAACAGCTCGTTCTTCTGCAGCACCATGCTTACGGCGCTGCGCAGCGCGTCGAGGTCGTACTCGCGCACGTCCACGCCGCCGACCTTCACGCTGCCCTCCGTCACGTCGTAGAGGCGGGGGATGAGCTGCACGAGGGTCGATTTGCTCGAGCCGGTGCCGCCGAGGATGCCGACGGTCTGGCCCGAGGCGATGTGGAGGTCGATGTCCCGCAGCGCGTATTTCTCCGCGCCGGCGGAATACTTGAAGCTCACGCCGTCAAAGTCCACGGAGCCGTCCGCGACGGTCGTGACCGGCGCGGCGGGATCGGTGAGCGCGGACTCCTCGCTCAAGACCTCGCAGATACGCTTGACGGATTCGGCGGACATGGTGAGCATCACATAGATCATGGAGACCATCATCAGCGACATGAGCACCTGAATGCCGTAGGTGAGCATGGCGGAGAGCTGGCCGACGTCGATGGTCGTGCCGCCATTCGTGATGATGAGCTTCGAGCCGACGAAGAGCACGAACACCATATTGAAGTACACGCACAGCTGCATGAGCGGGGAGTTGAGCGCGACCACGCGCTCGGCGTGCGTGAAGTCGCCGCGGATGTTGTCGCTCGCGGCGGTGAACTTCTTCGTCTCGTAGCTCTCACGCGCGAAGCCCTTCACCACGCGCATCGCGCGCACGTTTTCCTCCACGGATTCGTTGAGCTTATCGTACTTGCGGAACACCGCGCGGAACGCGGGCATGGCCTCGCGCGCGATGAAGAACAGCCCGACGACCAGCACCGGCACGATGACCACAAAGGTCAGCGCGAGCCTTCCGCCCATAATGAACGCCATGATGATGGAGAAGATCATCATCAGCGGGGCGCGGACCGCGATGCGGATGCACATCATGTACGCCATCTGCACATTCTGAATGTCGGTGGTCATGCGCGTGACGAGCGAGGCGGACGAGAACTTGTCAATGTTCTCGAACGAAAAGCTCTGTACCTTGGTGAAGAGGTCATGGCGCACGTTTTTGGCAAAGCCGGATGCCGCCTTGGAGCCGGTAAAGCCCGCCGCACCGCCGCACACGAGCGAGATCATCGCCAGCAGCACGAGCACAAGACCCACGCGCACGATGCCGCCGAGCTCCGCGCCCGCCTTGACCTCATTGATGAGGTTTGCCGTTTCAAAGGGAATAATGACGTCGATGGCGACCTCGGCTAAAATGAGCACGAGCGTCCAGATCGTCGGGGCTTTGTATTCGCGGATACATTTTGTGAGCTGTCGGATCATTCGGCATCACATCCTCTCCCGCACGGGAAAGGCTCCCGCGCGTCGTTCATATTTTTTGCGTTTTCCAGCATCACATCGGTGATGCGTAAAAATTCCGCGATCTCGCCCTCGCTCAGTCCGCGGCAGAGCGCCGTGAACACGCGATCGTCGAAAACACCGATGGCATGATGCAGCTCGTGCGCCCTCTCGGTGGCGGAGACGACCTTGCAGCGGTGGTCCTTTTCGCTGGTGCGGCAGGTGACAAAGCCCTTTTTCTCCAGCTTTTTCAGAAGCTCGGTCATCGTCGGATGCGTGACGTGCGCCGCCGCCTCCAGCGCCTTCTGCGTTACCTCACCCGCGCTCTCGCGCTCCAGACGGCCAAGCTCGCCGAGCACGCCGACCTGCGTGCCGGTCAGGCCCGTTTCACGCACGTATTCATCCATCTGCCGGCGTATGGTTTTTTGCAGGATCGCAAAGCGCAGTCCCTTCGGCATGGGGTGCTTACACATTCTTTCTCACCTCAAAAATAAAATACGTCGTATGCGACCTATTGACCTGCGTATTGTAGCCGAAACATTTTTTCTTGTCAAGCGGGAAAATGAAATGACACAGAAAGTTCACAAATGAAACGGCCCGCCCCTGCGGGACGGGCCGGATCGGCGGAGGGCTTTATTTGCCGGCGGGCACGGCGGTGCGTCGGCGCAGCACGCGCAGCAGCAGATACATCACGGCGAACACCACGGCGAGGAGCACGGGGTAGCCGAGCAGATGGCTGCCGAAGCGCTCAAAGAGCTTGAGCGGGTTGCCCTCGCCGGCGCGCATGAGGAACATGAAGTTCGTGCCGAACGCACGGTTGAAAAACCAGATCGGCACGGCCATCGCCGCGAGCAGGGCAAAGCAGCGCGGGAACGCGCGCGGCTGCGGGTCCATGTCGCCGCGGAGGGTCAGCGCAAGGGGATAGAGCGCGAGCAGGAAATGCACGGTGAAGCTGTGGATCACCATGAAGTTGAGCGGCGGCAGCGGGGCCCATGTCGGAAAGAGCAGGGCCGCGCAGGCAGCGGGCAGGCAGACGAAATACAAAAAGGTGTCGAGCAGCTTCGGCCGCCGCCAGGCGTGCAGGACGATGAGAAAGATATTGATGGAGCACAGGTGCAGCGGCAGGTAATCGAGGCTGAAATTGCCGCCGTAAAGAAGCCCGAAGTCCTTGAAAAGCTCGTCCACGACGAGCAGCAGCGCGACCGTGCGCCGCCAGCGGCGTCGTTTGTCCGTGTCCATGCCGCAATAGCCGCGGCAGAGCACGGCGCCGAGCAGAAGAAAAACGGCGAGCACGGCGAGATGAAAGGGGCCGAAATGCGGCCAGCCGAGGCCCGGCGCGATGGTATCAACGGTTTCCCAGAAATAGGTCATAGCACAGCGATCTGCCTTTCTTTGCGACTTCTGAACAGTACGCCCTGAGTGTAGCACGCGGCGGTGAAAAAAACAAGGGTGCTTGTGCAGTCTTAAAGAAAGTGGTATAATCTTAAGGCATCGCCGCGCAATTGCGTCTGCGCGCTTCGCCGGATCGGCTTGCCAAATTGCGCGGTGCTGTCTTAAAAATCGAAAAGTCTTTTGCGCCGGTCCGCTGTGGGCGGCGCGGAAACGAGGACTGCGTATGAGCGCGATGCTTCCGAGCCGTCAGCTGTGGGCGCAGGGACCGCATATCGTCGCCATTGGCGGCGGCACGGGCCTTTCCACCATGCTGCGCGGGCTGAAAAAATACACGAAAAATCTGACCGCCATCGTCACCGTGTCGGACGACGGCGGCGGCAGCGGTATGCTGCGGCGGGATATCGGGATGCTGCCGCCCGGCGACATCCGCCACTGCATGGAGTCGCTCGCGAACACCGAGCCGGTCATGCAGCAGCTCCTGACCTATCGCTTTGAGAGCGGCACGCTGCGCGGGCAGTGCTTCGGCAATCTCCTGCTCGCAGCGCTCAACGGCGTCACCGGCTCGTTTGACGAGGCGGTGCGCAGCATGGGGCAGGTGCTGGCCATCAGCGGCACGGTCATTCCGGTCACGACGACGGACGTGCGATTGACGGCGACCTTTGAAAACGGCGCCTACGTTGTCGGCGAGAGCAATATCTTCGGCTTCAAAAAGCAGCAGGACTGCCGCATCGACCGCGTCGAGCTTCTGCCGGCGCACCCGAAGGCGCTCCCCGATGCGCTTGACGCCATCGCGGCGGCGGACCTCATCCTCCTCGGGCCGGGGAGCCTGTACACGAGCATCATCCCGAACCTGCTGGTGGACGGCGTGGCGGAGGCCATCGCCGCGTCCGACGCGCAGAAGATCTACGTCTGCAACATCATGACGCAGGACGGCGAGACCGAGGGCTACACCGCCGCCGACCATCTGGCGGCGCTGCTGCGCCACGGTACGGCGGACATGGTGGAGCTGTGCCTTGCCAATTCCTCTCCCATCCCGCCGGAGCTGGCGGAGCGCTACCGCGCCGAGGGCGCGGAGGCGCTGACGGTCGACCGCGAGCGCATCGCGCAGATGGGCATCGAGCTGGTCGAGCGGCCCTTGGCGTCGCCGTCCGGCGACTTTGCCCGCCACGATCCTGACGCGCTGGCGAGCGCCGTTCTGGACATCTACCGCGCCCGCGCGGTACACATCTACGGCGGCAGCGAAAGCTACCGCATCGAAAAATAACAGAGCCGCCCGGAGCGGGACTGCCGATGCGGCGGTCCCGCTCCGCCTGCCGGCAGGGATAATTTTGCCGTCCGCGAAAAAAAGACTTGCAAAGGCGTCGGGAGTATGCTATGGTATAGCTGTAAACCGCCGGTGCGGTTTTTCAAAAGAACATTAGTTAGAGCGCCTTAACCAACAAGACGTGAAAAAGGTCGGGATCGACGCCTTTCTTTTTACCATACGGTTAGATCTGTTTAACTGATGGAATGAAAGCAGCCGTCGTGTGAAATACTACCGGAGGAGGCGAGAGCAAATGTCTGAAGAAATTCTGATCCGTCAGGGCGCGCCGACGCTCGCGGGCATCAAGACGGGAAGCCTGTTTCCCTGCCCCTGCGAGGACCGCGAGGACCTGCTGGCCGACATCCGGCGGCTAAACCGGCTGCTGGTGCCGAAGGGCCTGTGCCTGCTGCCGATCCGCTTTCTGGAGGGGCAGGCGCTCCTTTACCTCTACCGTCCCGCCGAGCTGCGGCGCGACCTGCAGGACGCGCTGGCGTCCGAGCTGCTGCGCCAGGCGGGCTACGCCAATGAGAGCTGCGCGCGCTGCGTGGCGCAGCTCATCCGCCGCTTCCGCGAGAGCGGAGAGTTCCCGCACGAGGTCGGACTGTTCCTCAGCTATCCGCCCGAGGACGTCAAGGGCTTCATCGATCACCGCGCGAACGGCTTCAAGTGCGCGGGGCTCTGGAAGGTCTACGGCGACGAGGCCAAGGCGCAGGCCCTGTTCGCGAAATTCAAGAAATGCACGGAGATCTACTGCGCACTCTGGCAGACCGGCTCGAAGCTCGAGCAGCTTGCCGTCGCAGTTTGATACTATATCATCATCGAAAGGAACATACGAATATGAAAACTGCTGTTGTTTACTGGAGCGGTACGGGCAATACGGAGGCCATGGCGAAGGCCGTGGCCGAGGGCATGACCGCCGCAGGCGCGGAGGCTGTGCTGCTCACACCTGACAAGGTACAGCCCGGCGATCTGAACGCCTACGACGCCATCGCCTTCGGCTGCCCTGCCATGGGCAGCGAGGTGCTGGAGGAAATGGAATTCCAGCCGATGTTCGACGCGTGCAAGCGCAGCCTCGGCGGCAAGCGCGCGGCGCTGTTCGGCTCCTACGGCTGGGGCGACGGCGAGTGGATGCGCAGCTGGGAGAAGGACTGCGGCGACGCGGGACTGAACCTCGTGTGCGAGAGCGTCACCTGCTGCGACGCGCCCGACGATGCGGCGCTCGAGGCCTGCCGCGAGCTCGGCAGGGCGTTGGCGAAGTAAGGAAGCGGCAATGGACAGCGCGCGCAAAAGGCTTCGGCGCAAGCTGCCGGTCCTTATGCTGACTGCGGCCGTTCTGCTGCGTCTTGCCATCGGCGGATCGGTCGGATAAAGCCCGCGGAGCACGCGGGCAGGGGAAAGAAAATACCGTCGGGGATCGCTCCCCGACGGTATTTTTTCGCTGTTTGATTCAGTTTCTTAATTCAGGAAGTCCTTGAGCTTCTTGCTGCGGCTGGGATGGCGCAGCTTGCGCAGCGCCTTGGCCTCGATCTGGCGGATGCGTTCGCGCGTGACGTTGAACTCCTTGCCGACCTCCTCGAGCGTGCGGGGACGGCCGTCCTCGATGCCGAAGCGGAGCTTGAGGACCTTCTCCTCGCGCGGGGTGAGGGTGGAGAGCACGTCCACGAGCTGCTCCTGCAGCAGCGTGAACGACGCGGCCTCGCTCGGCTCGCTCGCGCCCTCATCGGGAATGAAGTCGCCGAGATGGCTGTCCTCCTCCTCGCCGATGGGTGTTTCGAGGGAGACGGGTTCCTGTGCGATCTTCAAAATCTCGCGCACCTTGTCCACGGGCATCCCCATCTCGGCGGAGATCTCCTCCGGCGAGGGGTCGTGGCCGAGGGACTGGAGCAGCTGGCGGGAGACGCGGATGACCTTGTTGATGGTCTCGACCATGTGGACAGGGATGCGGATGGTTCGCGCCTGGTCGGCGATGGCGCGGGTGATAGCCTGACGGATCCACCACGTCGCGTAGGTGGAGAACTTGTAGCCCTTGGTGTAGTCGAACTTCTCGACCGCCTTGATGAGACCCAAATTGCCCTCTTGAATGAGGTCAAGGAAGAGCATTCCGCGCCCGACGTAGCGCTTGGCGATGGAGACGACCAGACGCAGGTTCGCCTCGGCGAGCTTCTGCTTGGCCTTTTCACCGTCCTTGATTGTCTTTTTGAGCGAGGCCATTTCCTCCTCGGGAATGGTCTCGCCGGACTCCTCGGCGGCCTTGATGCGCGCCTCGGCGTCGTTCTTTGCGTTCATCCTGGTCGCGAGCGCGATCTCCTCGTCGGCGGAGAGCAGGGGCACCTTGCCGATCTCCTTGAGGTACATACGCACCGGATCGTCGATGGAGAAGCTGTCCACCAGATCATTGGGGTCGACCAGCTCCTCCTCCTCAATCTCGGCGATGGCCTCCAGCGGCGGCTCGTCCAGATCGTCCGGCTCGATGACGCCGCTGATGTAGTCGACGCCGAGAGCGTCGAGCGAGTTGTAGACGCGCTCGCGTCCGTCGTCGTCGAGGTCGAGCTCGTCGAGGACCTCGGTGATCTCGTCGGAATCGAGCTTACCCTTCTGCTTGCCCTTGGCAAAGAGGTCGCGGAGCTTTTCACTCTTTTGCAGCTGCTCGGCGGCGGGCAGTCCGGCGAGGACCTTTTCGTCCAGCAGCGGGGCCTTCTTCTCGGGGGCCTCGTCCTCGGCCTTCTTGCGCTTGCTCTTGCCCGTGTCCGCGGGCAGCAGCTCCTCCATCTCGTCGGCTGCGGCGAGCAGGGCGTCGGCCTGCGCTTCGAGATCCTGAATGGTGAGTTCCTTATCCATGTTGCTTTCCTCCGTGACCCAGTTGGGCTTTGTATTTTTCGGTGGCGGCAGCAAGGGGATCGAGCCCCGCGCCGCTGCGCTTTTGGTATTCTTCCTGAATGATGCGGATGTAGTCGCGCAGGGCCTGCGGCGCGTTTTTCAGCGACTCCGGCTTCTGCACGATGGTGGAGAGGTGGCTGACCTCGTCGGGCGTAAAGCTCTCGGCGAGGAGGGGGAGAGAAATGCGGCCCGACTCCTGCCGCTGCTGCCACAGCCGCGCGAAAAGGCGTCCGAGCAGGGGAGAGGAAAATTCCTCCTCCCGCAGCGGCGGCGCATCGCCGAACACGCTGTCGTCCGTGCAGAGGAGCCGCAGCACGCCCTCCTCCGCCATGGCGGAGCGGAGATTGTCGTAGCGGATGGCGCGCTCCTTCGGCTGGACCTGCGCGGCGACGTTGAGGTCGCGTTTTTCCTGCTCCCGCCGCTGGCGGTAGCCGCGGCGCTTGATGCTGCGCTGCACCTCCAGCTTGAGGGCGTCGGGCGAGATGCCTGCGGACGCCGCGGCGCGGGTGGTGTAAATTTCACGCTCCACCGCGTTCGGCAGCTCCGCAAGGAGATCTGCCGCTGCGGCGGCGTAGTCGATGCGGCCCTGGTCGCTCGTGAGGTCAAAGCCCGCCGCAAGCCGCGCCATGCGGAAGTCCATGCCCGTTTCGCTGCCGCTGAGCAGCCGCTCGAAGGCGTCGGGCCCCTGATTCTTGATAAAGTCGTCCGCGTCCTGCTTGACCGGCTGCCCGTCCACGATGCGGTTGGGAAGCTCGAGCACGCGCACGGAAAAATCGGTGTCGTTGAGCAGCTCCAGCGCCTTCTGCGTGGCGATGCGTCCGGCGTTGTCGTTGTCGTAGCAGAGGATGAGCTCCTTCGTGTAGCGCGAGAGCAGGCGGATCTGCTCGGTCGTGAGCGCCGTGCCCATCGAGGCGCAGGCGTTGTCGAAGCCCGCCTGATGGAGCATCACCACGTCGATGTTGCCCTCGACAAGGATGATGTTCTCCCGCTTGCTCTTCTTGGCGAGGTTCAGCCCGTAGAGCACGCGGCGCTTGCTGTAAATGATGGTCTCGGGCGAGTTCATATATTTTGCGCCCGGGTCGTTTTTATCCACGATGCGCCCACCGAAGGCGACCACGTCGCCGCGTACGTCGATGACGGGGAAGATGAGGCGCTTGCGGAATTTGTCGTACACGCTGCCGCCCTTGCCCTGCACGACCAGTCCCGCGGCGAGCAGCTCGGCTTTGGAGTAGCCCTTTCTGGCCATCGCCGTGAGCAGGCCGTCCCACTCATCGGCGCTTGCGCCGAGCCCGAAGTTGACCGCCGTCCTGCGCGTGATCCGCCGCTGGTTCAGGTATTCCGCGCAGGCCTCGCCGCGCTTATCGTGCAGCAGCTCGTAGTAGAAGCGCGCCGCATCGCGGTTGAGCTCCAAAAGCCGCGCGCGCAGGCGGCTGCCCTCGCCCTGCTCCTCCTCGGGAACGGGCAGATTCGCGCGCTTGGCAAGAAAACGCACCGCGTCGGGGAAGGACAGGTTCTCCTCCTCCATGATGAAGCTGATGACGCCGCCGCCCTTCTTGCAGCCGAAGCAGTGGTAGATCTGCTTGTCCGGCGAGACGGAGAACGAGCCCGTCTTTTCGTTGTGAAAGGGGCATAGCCCGAAGTAGTTCGCGCCCTTTTTCGTCAGCGCCACATAGCTACCAACCACGTCCACAATGTTGCTGCGGGCGACCAGCTCATCCAGAAAGCTCTGGGGAAACGCCATGGCTCGTCCTCCTTTCCGGCAAAATAGCACGATCTCATACAATTCTATTTATACGCCGCCGATCGGTCCGTTCCTCTTTTTGCGGCAAAAAATTTGCGATGTGCAAAAAACCGCGCAAAAGGTGTCCTTCGCGGTTTGACAGGATGGAACCGCCGCGCTATACTGGATAAAAACGGGAGGGGGACGCGGCGATGCAGATACAGCTTATTTCCATTCGTCTGGAGCGCCCCTTTACCGATGCGGAGATCGAGCGGCTGCTGCGCCTTGTCCCGCCGGAGCGGCGGCAGCGCCTTGCACACCTGAAGGACCCTGTGGTCGGTCATGAGCCGATCTGCGCCTACGCGGCGCTTTGGCTCGGGCTCAACGCTCTTTACGGCTGGCGTGAGCTGCCGGCGCTGACCTATAATAAGTATGGCAAGCCCGAGTTTGCGGAGCATCCCGAGGTGCAGTTCAACCTCAGCCACACGCGCGGCGCGGTGCTCGTGGGCATCCACGACCGGCCCATCGGCGTGGATATCGAGCGCATCCGGCCCGTGAGCGAGCGGACGATGCAGCGTCTTGCGGGTGCTGTGACCGAGCGCGAATTCTTCGAGAGCTGGACGCGGCGCGAGAGCCGCGCGAAGTGGGGCGGCGCCGGCCTTGCCGCGATGAAGCGGGAGGCCTCGCCCACGGTGCTCGGCGAGCGCTTTGAGTACATCGAGACCTTCCCCGGCTACGTCGCCTGCGTCTGCACACACACAGACGACGCGCTCGCTCCGGTGCGCCGCTTCACGCTGGGAGACATCACATAACAGAAAAAACGTCTGCCGGCGGCAGACGTTTTTTGCTTGCTTATTCCCTCGGCAGGTCCACGACGATGGGCTCGTGACCGACATGGGGAAGAAATTTTGTGAGCAGGTCGCTCGTTTTGATCTTCAGCGAGCCGTGGTTGTCGCAGGGGTGACAGCAGAAATACTCTGCGTCGTACACGTCGCGGTCCATCACGAGCTGCACCCGATGCTCCGTGTCGAACAGCAGCCCCATCACCGAGGCGGAGCCGGGGTGCGTGTTGAGCAGCTCCTCCATTTTCTCCGGCGGAGCGAAGGACAGGCGGGACGAGCCGATCTGCGCGGAGAGATCCTTTGTGTGGAACGGCTTGTCGCCGGGCATGGTGAGCAGATAAAACGCCGTCTGCTGGCGGTTGCAGAGAAAGAGGTTCTTGCAGATGGTGCCGTGGAGCGCTTTGCCGACGGCGGCGCAGTCCTCCATCGTGGCGGTGGCGTCGTGCTCAAAGCGGATGTAGGGGATACCGAGGGAGTCGAGCGCGGCAAAGACCGCGCCGACGCGCTCGTCGGCAACGGCGGGAGCAGCCGTGTAGACGGGGGAGAGGTACATGAGGAAGCCTTCTTTCTGTCTCGTTAGTTCTCACGCAGCAGCTTTTCGCCGGCCTTGTAAATGTCGCCCGCGCCGACGGTGATGATCAGGTCGCCGGGCTGCGCGGCGGCGCGCAGCGCCTCCGTCACCTTGTCGAGCGTGGGGCAGTAGATCGCGCCGGGGATGCGCCTGGCAAGGTCGTTGGACGAAATGCCGATGTCGTTCTGCTCGCGCGCGGCGTAAATTTCCGCGAGAATGAGCACGTCGGGGAGCTTGAGCTCCCGCACGAACTCCTCAAAGAGCGCCTTTGTGCGCGTGTAGGTGTGCGGCTGGAAGGCGCAGACGATGCGCCGGTAGGGCAGCGCCTTCGCCATCGTCAGCAGGGCGTGCAGCTCGCCGGGATGGTGGGCGTAGTCGTCGTAAACGTCCGCGCCGTGATAGCTGCCCTTTTTCTCGAAGCGGCGGCCCGCGCCGGTGAAGGTGGCAAGGCCGCGCTCCACGGCTTCGCCGCGGATGCCGAGGACGTAGGCGGCGCTCGCCGCGGCGAGCGCGTTCATCACATTGTGCTCGCCGCCGACCTCGAGGGCGACGTGGGCATATTTTTGCCCCATACAGATGACGTCGAACGAGGGCAGGCCGTTGGTGTAGACAAGGTTTTCCGCGTGGCAGTGCGCGTCCGCGCCGCGCTCGCTGAACGTGAAGAGCGAGCCGGTGTAGCCCTCGAGCGTCTCGCGCACGCCGGCGTCGTCCCAGTTGGCGACCACATGGCCGTCGGCGGGAACGAGCTCCGCGAAGCGGCGGAAGGAGTGCTCAACGTCGTGCAGGTCCTTGAAGAAGTCCAGATGGTCGGCCTCGACGTTGAGAATGACCGCGACGGTGGGGAAGAAGCTCAGAAACGAGTTGCAGTATTCGCAGCTCTCGGCGATGATGGTGTCGCCGTGGCCGACGCGGTAGCCGGAGTGGAGCAGCGGCAGCGTGCCGCCGATCATCACGGTGGGGTCGGCGTCCGCCGCCATAAAGATGTGCGTCGCCATGCTGGTGGTGGTCGTTTTGCCGTGCGTGCCGGAGATGCACAGGGCGTTGCGGTAGCCGTGCATGATCGCGCCCCACGCCTGCGCCCGCTCAAAGACCGGGATGCCGCGTGCGACCGCGCCGGAGATCTCGGGATTGTCATCGTGGATGGCGGCGGTGCGGACGACAAAATCGGCATCGCCGAGATTGTCCGCCGCGTGACCGATGGCCACGGGAATGCCCAGCGCGCGCAAGTGCTCCACGGCGGGGGAGTCGTTCATGTCGCTGCCCTGCACGGAGAGTCCCATGGAATGCAGGACCTCGGCGAGAGGGCTCATCGACACGCCGCCGATGCCGGCGAGGTGCGCCCGCTTGCCGGGTACGAGATAGGAATTGGTATCCATAGCGTTTTCCTTCCCAAAAGCACACATTCCGACAGCCTTCGGCATTTGCCGAAATCGGCGCGGAAGTGAATTGCAAAAATTTATCCCATATAGTATAATACGAACCGGCGTAAAGTACAATGCTGATTTTTGAGCGGCGAAAAAATTTTTTCGCCGGTTTTTGACCGATTTTTTCAGGGAGGTGGGCGCATGATGGAAAGGGCCCCGCAGCCGGTGCGGGAAATGCTGGCGCTGCTGCGCGAAAGCGGCCATACGCCCTACCTCGTCGGCGGCTGTGTGCGCGATCTGCTGCGCGGCGCGGAGCCGGACGACTACGACATGACGAGCGATGCGCGGCCGGAGGAGGTCATGGCCCTCTTCGGCGCGGACGCGCACCCGACCGGGCTGATGCACGGAACGGTGACGCTCGTGCGCGGCGGGTTTGCCGTCGAGCACACGACCGAGCGCTGCGACGGAGCCTACCGCGACAGCCGTCACCCCGAGAGCGTGCGATTTACAAGCAGCATCGAAGAGGACCTTGCCCGCCGCGATTTTACAGTGAACGCCATCGCGCTCTCACCGGAGGGAACGCTCGTCGATCCCTTCGGCGGGCAGGCGGACCTGAGCGCGGGCGTCCTGCGCTGTGTGGGCGACCCGGCGCGGCGCTTTGCCGAGGATGCGCTGCGCATTCTGCGCCTGCTGCGCTTCGCGTCCGTGCTGGGCTTTTCGGTCGAGGAAAACACGGCGCGCGCCGCGCGGGAGCGGAGGGACGGCCTGCGCGCCATCGCGCACGAGCGTGTGTATGCGGAGCTGAATAAGCTGTTGTGCGGGGAGCACGCCGCGGCGGTGCTGCTGGAGTACCCGGATATCCTCGGCGTCGTGCTGCCGGAGATCCTGCCCTGCGTGGGCTTCGACCAGCGCAATCCGCACCATTGCTACGATGTGTGGGAGCACACGGCGCGCGCGGTCGGCGCGGCGCCGCCGACGCGGGTGCTGCGCTGGACGATGCTCCTGCACGATCTTGGCAAGCCAAAATGCTTTACACAGGATGCAAACGGCATCGGACACTTTTACGGACACACCGCCGTTTCCGCGGAAATGGCGGAGGAGATCATGGCGCGGCTGCGCTTCGAGCACGCGCTCGCGCAGGGCGTGCGGGCGCAGCTTGCCTGCTTCGACGAGATGTTTCCGCCCGAGCGCGCGGCGGTGCACCGCATGATGGCACGCTATGGGCGCGAGACGATGTGGAACCTTTTGCAGACCAAGCTCGCGGACAACGCCGCTAAGGCGCCCGACGGACTGGAGCAAGCGCAGAAGCCTTGGCGTGAAGCACTTTTACTTTACAATGAACTACTGGCGGAAAACGCCTGCTGCTCGCTCGCGGAGCTGCGCATCGGCGGCGGGGAGCTGCTGGCGATCGGCTTTTCGGGCCGCGCGGTCGGGCGGGCGAAGCAGCGCCTGCTCGACGAGGTGGCCTCGGAGAGGCTGGCGAATGAACACGGCGCTCTTGTGCGCCGCGCGGAGCGGCTGTACCGCAGCGGCTGGCGCGGAGAGACAGACGGAAGGGAGGAAGAAACGATGGCGAACATCATGGATTATCTGGACTGGCGCGGCGACCTGCCGCTGACGGTCTCGCCGTTCAACGAGGTGGACGGCCTGATCCTGGCGGAGTTGAGCTTCATCAACTTTGAGGGCATCGTGCCGCCGCCGGAGCTGGGGCGCGGCGTGCCGCTGCGCGACGCAGCGGGAACCTACTTCGCCCGCCATAACGGGCAGGAGATCGACATGGGCGTGCTGGTCCCGGGGCGCATCCCCGACCTCATGTGCCGCATGGCGCACTCCGTGCGCTTCGGCGGGATGCTGCTGAACGGCTACTGCGAGCTGATGGACGACGCGCGCGAGCAGCAGTTCGCGGCGCTGACGGTCGAGCTGGGCGACAGCAGCATCTATCTTTCCTACCGCGGCACGGACGATACCATCGTCGGCTGGAAGGAGGACCTGAACATGGGCTACCTTGAGGTCATCCCCTCCCAGACGCGCGCGCTTGAATACCTTGGCCGCATGACGCGGCAGTATCCGGACGCGAAGCTGCGCATCGGCGGACACTCCAAGGGCGGCAACCTTTCGGTCTATGCCGCCGTCAAGGCCCCGGCCGCCGTGCAGGACCGCATCGTTCAGGTCTACAACAACGACGGCCCCGGCTTTGCCAAGCCGCTCGTCGGCACGCCGGAGCACACGCGCGTAGCCGACCGCATCCTGACGGTCGTGCCGCAGTCGAGTGTGGTCGGGCAGCTTCTGGAGCATGAACAGAATGTGGAGATCGTGCGCTCGGACGCCGAGGGGATGCTGCAGCACGACGGCTTTTCCTGGCAGGTCGTGAGCGATCATTTCATCCATCTCGACGGCTTCTCCCGCGAGGGAAAGGTCATCGACGAAACGCTCGAGTCGTGGGAGGGATCGCTCAGCCCCAAACAGCGCGAGGCGTTTGCCGACGCGCTCTACACGGTGCTCACCGCCTCAGGCGCGAAAACGCTCTCCGACCTCAACGGCGACAAGCTCAAAAGCGCGGTGACGATGCTCAAGACCTACTCGAACCTCGACCGCGAGACGCGTCAGCTCCTCTCCGGCTCGCTGCGGGCGCTCGTGGGCTCGTATGCGAAGAACGTGGCGAACGACGTGCAGAAAAACGATCTCGAGCCGCTGCGCCGCAAGCTCGAGCGGCAGCGCAAAAAGGCGGAAAAGCGCGGCGCGAAAAAGAAATGAGGAAGCAACGGCGGCTCTGGCCGCCGTTGTTTTTATGTTTACAAACTGCTGCACGCGTGTTATAGTAGAGGATATTCTGGTGCATTATGCGAACGGAAAGCAAAGCCTGCGGCTGCGGGAACGCAGCTCCCGAGCGGGAAGGACCCGACGGAGCGTGCACGCCGCCGCGTAAAGGAGAAACACAGATGAAGAGCATATTGAAGAAAGACCGTATTCTTGTGTTCATTGCCCTGCTCGGGCTGCTGGCCTCGCTGGCGCCGCTTGCGGCGCGCACGAAGGCGGAGCAGAGCAACCGGTATTACGATTACATCCTCGATTATTCGAGCCTGCGCTACATGGCGAGCCAGTCCACGCAGTCGGAGGGCGAGTGGTTGGATCGGTTTGCCTCGCTCGGCATCCGTAAGGTCACGGTCGCGGAGGCGACCGCGCTCGGTCTGGACGCGAGCGCGGGTATCCCCATCCATTCCATGACGGTCAAGGATGCGATGGGCGACTTCGGGTGGGAGTCGAGCTATCCGGACGAGGTCATCGGCTGGATGCGCGCGAGCACGGACGTGAGCGACGCGATCATCTGCACCGATACGGCGGAGGCGTTTGATTGGGTCATGAACGCCTTCAACGCCCGCGTGGAGAATTTTACCGCCAAGACCTGCCGCGACGGGGAAAAGGGCTTTATCTTCCTTTCCCAGCAGCCCGACGGAGCGAAGGGCGAAAAGCTGCTGAACCTGCGTCTTGGCATCTGGCCGGACATCGCGTCGCTGCTGGAGGAGCACGGCTATCAGATCGTGCCGCGCACCGAGACGATGAAGGGCATGAACGGCACGCGCTTCGCGCAGGCGTACATCGAGGTACTCGAGCACTATGCTTCGCCGTACTTTATGAACAACGGCGACGAGCTGATCGGTCATGAGAGCGACGAGGGCAGAGAGCTGCTCACGCAGTACCTCCGCGAGAGCGGCGCGAGCCTTGCGATGGTCGAGCAGAACGACCAGAGCCAGAACATCACCTGGCCCGGCACGGTGGAGCTGCTCAACAGTATTGATTACCACGGCATCCGCGTGTTCAATGAGTGGGGCTACATCCAGAACCGCTACGCCTACTGCGGCTATACCGGCCCCGAGGAGATCACCAACTCCTTCTTCCGCGCCGTCGTGGAGCGCAACTGCAAGGTGATCTGGCTCAAGATGATCCTGGAGCCGGACAACGACGTAAGCTGGGACGCGGATCAGACGGAGTGGACCTACATCACCGATCCCGCAGCCTATGAAAAGATGATCCTGGATCTCGACGCGCGGCTCGAGCCGATGGGCTATACGCGCACCACGGTCCCGCCGATGGAGCTGGAGACGCCCTCCGCGGCTCTGCACATCGTGCAGGGCATCGGCACGGCGGCGCTTCTGGTGTTGCTCTTTGACCTGTTCTTCCTCGTCAGCCGCCGCACGAGCCTGCTCCTGCTGGCGCTGGCCGCGCTTGGCATGACGGGCCTTGCGGTGCTCAAGCCCGCGTCCTACCCGCTGCTGCTGTCGATGGCGGGCGGCATCGTGATGCCGTCCATCGCGGCGGTCGGCCTTTGCCGCGTGATGCTGGAAAAGCGCCGGCAGGCGCCGCGCCCGGGGCTTGGACGGCTGCTGGGCGATGCCGCGGTCACGGCGCTGACTGCCATCGTGACGGCGCTCTGCGGCTCGCTGCTTGCCTCCGCCGCGCTCTCGCAGCTCTCCTACATTCTGGAGATTGACCTCTACCGCGGCGTGAAGCTCATGCAGCTTATTCCCATCGGATTGTTTGCGCTGGCCTATCTGCTGGTCTTCGCCTATGAGGAGACCGGTGCGCGCGACGCCGTGCTTGCCCACGTCGGGCCGCGCGGAGAAAAGGGGCGCATCAAGCGCTTCAACGCCTACTTTGCGGAGTTGATGAAAACGCCGATGCAGCTCGGCTGGTTCCTCGCGGTCGTGGTCATCGCCGTCGCGGCGGTGTTCCTGCTGGCGGTGTTCGTCTACTATATTTACCGCACCGGCAATTCCGCCACGACCTCCAGCACCGAGCTGGCGTTCCGCAATTTCCTGGAAAATACGCTCGTCATCCGCCCGCGCACCAAGGAGATGATCGTCGGCTGGCCGATGCTGCTGCTGTTCATCTGGTCGCTGCGCCGCGGCATGAAATTCCTGCCGATGGTGTTCGGTCTCGGCATGACCATCGGCCTGGTCAGCGTCGTCAATACCTTCCTGCACATCCGCACGCCGTTCCTCATCAGCCTCCTGCGTACCGGCTGGGGCGTGCTGTTCGGTCTGCTCATCGGCCTCGCGCTCGTACTGCTCGCCGAGCTCATTTACCGCGCTGTGCGCCATTTCTGCGGGGTGGAGAAGCATGTATAACATTCTCATTTCCGGCTATTACGGCTTTGATAACATCGGCGACGAGTCCATTCTGCGCACGCTCGTCACCTCGCTGCGCGAGCGCATTCCGGACTGCTCGCTGACGGTCCTCTCGCACGATCCCGCCGCTACGCGCGAAAAATACGGTGTGGAGGCGGTGGAGCGTATGTCGCCCCTTGCCATCGCGCGGGCGGTGCGGCGCTGCGATATGCTCATCTCGGGCGGCGGCAGCCTGCTGCAGGACGTGACGAGCAGCAAGAGCCTGCACTACTACCTTGCCATCATCCGCTTCGCGCAGCTGCTGGGCAAGAAGGTGTTCATCTATTCGCAGGGCATCGGCCCGATCGAGAAGGACGCGGACCGCCGCGCCACGGCGCGCGCGCTCAGGCGTGCGGACGGCATCGTGGTGCGTGACGAGCGCTCGGCGGCGCTGCTCGCGGAGATCGGCGTTCCGGCGGAGCGGGTCGTCATCACGGCGGACCCGGTCATTCGCATGAAAAAGACGGACAAGGCGGTGGGGGAGACCATCCTCCGCCGCGCGGGCGTGACGCAGGACGGCCGCCCCGTGGTCGGCTGGGCCATCCGCGAGCGGAACCGGGACAGCCGCTTTGTCGCGGAGGTCCTGCGCTCGATCCGATGGCTGAAGGAGACCTACAACGCGCAGTCGGTGCTCATCCCATTCCACTATGAGGAGGACGGCGAGGTCTGCCGTCACATCGCCTCGCAGCTTCCCGACGATACGGCGGTCTGTCTGGACGAAAAATACCTTTCCGAGGATATGCTCTCGATCATCGGCTGCATGGATCTGCTCGTGGGCGTGCGGCTCCATTCGCTGATCTACGCCGCCATCATGGGCGTGCCGCTCATCGGCATTTCCTACGACCCCAAGTGTACGGCGTTCCTCAACTCCGTGGGGCTCGACAAGCTCAGCACGCGGGACGGCTACACAGCCGAGGCGTTTGAGACGGAGGCCGCGCGCGTGCTAGCAAACGGAGCGGAGCAGACCGCCTGCGTGAAGCGGCACATGGACGAGCTGTCCCGAAAGCTCGACACGAATGAGGAGATGATCTGCGCGATCATGAAGGACGAAAAGAAAACACAGCCGTCCGCACCGCGAAAGAGCGAAAAGTCCGGTGTGCGCACGGCGGGCGCGATCAGCATCGTTTTCCTGCTGACGCTCTTTGCCAAGCTCCTCGGCGTGGTGCGTGAGATGGTGCAGGCGAACATTTTCGGCACCGGCGTGGACGCGAACCTCTACACCGCCTCGTACAATTCGACGCTCTATCTCTTTACCACCGTCTGCTACGCGCTGTGCATCGCGGCGGTGCCAATCCTCACCAAGGAATTTGCTGCCGACCGCCGGCGCGGCGAGCGCGCGGCGAACAATCTGATGACCGTGACGCTGCTCGGCGCGCTGGTCGTGGTCGTGCTCTGGCAGATCCTGGCCTCCACGCCGCTTGTCGGCGTGCTTTGGGACACCGACGCATCGGAGCTTCCGCGGCTGGTGAGCTACATCCGCATCATGACCTGCGCCCTGCCGGTCGTGGCGGCGGCGTATCTGAACGTCGCCATCTTTCAGGCGACCGACCACTACGAGCTGCAGGGCAGCATGAGCATCCCCTACAACGCCTTCCTCGCCGTCTTCCTGCTGACACTCGGCGCAAGGTGGGGCATTCTGGGCGTGGTCATCGCGAGCTCCTGCGCGTGGCTGCTCCAGCTCGGCATGAGCATTCCATACGCGAAGAAGGAACATTATGTCTACCGACCGGTGCTCGACCGCGGGGCGGACTATGTCGGCACCTATTTCAAAACGGCGCTCGTCACCGTCCTCACGACCTCGGTGTTTCTCTTCTGCTACCTCATCGACACCTCGACCGCCGCCTCGTTCAACGACAGCGCGGTCAGCGCCTTCTACTATGCCGACAAGCTCTTCACCCCGCTCACGACGAGCGTGCTCTACAGCATCAGCGCGGTCATGTTCCCGCGCTTCAACCGCGAGTTCACCCGCGAGGACGCGAAGGGCTACCTCGGCTATATCTGGAATGTGACGGAGAACACGCTGCTCTTTATCTTCCCCGTCTGCGCGATGATGTGCGCCTTCGGCACCGACATCATCCGCGTGATTTTCGAGGGCGGCAGCTTCACCGCCGCGTCCACGGAGATGACGGGCAGCATCTTCGCCCGCTACGCCCTCGGCATGAGCGCGTTCGCCGTGCTCGACCTTTTGAACAAGGCGTACTACGCGATGAAGAAAACGCTCGTGCCGCTGCTCATCAACCTCGGCGTACTGGCGCTGAACATCGTGCTCAACCGTGTGTTCCGCACCGATACCGGCGTGGCGGCGGCGACCTCCATCGCGCTGACGATCGGCGCGCTGGCGATGATCGCCCAGCTCTTCCGCGGCACGGGCATCGTCCGTCTCATGCCGCTTCTGAAAGGGCTTGCCGCCACGGCGGCGATGTCGCTCGTGCTCTACGGCGGGCACGCGCTGCTCGTCACGGCGGACGAGAGCAAGCTGATGCTGGTCGTCAAGTGCGGCCTGACCGGCGTGGCAGGCTGCGCGGTCTATCTCGGTGTGAGCCTGCTGCTGCGTCAGACGATCATGGCGGAGACGATCCGCAAATTCAAAAAGTGATCGGAAATGCCGATAAATAACAAGAGAAAAAACGATGAAAAAAAGGAAGCGCGCCTGCGCTTCCTTTTTCCGCTATTTCTGCCGCTTTTTGAAGGTGAGGTAGCCCTCGAGCATCAGGCTCGCGGCTACGGCGTCCACCGTCTTTTTACGCTGCTTCGCGTTCTTTCCGCCGGCCATGAGGATATTGTGCGCGTCCACAGTCGTGCGCCGCTCATCCCAAAGCGTGACGGGGAGACCGGTCGTCTCGCGCAGCAGCGCCGCGAAGCCCTCCGCCTTTTCCGCCCGCGGGCCGCGCGTGCCGTCCATATTCAGCGGGTGGCCGAGCACCAGCTCGGTGACGCCGTGCTCGGCGATGAGCCTTTGGATCTCCGCCGCGACCGCCTCGGGGCGGTAGGCGGTGATGACGGTGGTGAAGCCCGCAAGCGTCAAAAGCGCGTCGGAAACGGCGATGCCGGTGTGCGCGTCGCCGTAGTCAATGGCCATAATTTTCATGCAACAACCTCTCAGCATTTGTAGTGACACCATTATAGCGAAAATTTCTCATTTTTCAAGCAATTTGTGCTTGACGGGACGCTTGCCTTGTGCTACTATTTTACTTACCTGTGAAAGAGGGCTTTCTTTTTGTGCGCTTTTTCGCTTTTCGCGCCGCGAAGGAGAGCCGCTCTTAATTCAAGAGCAGGGAGGCAATCGGCAGTCCCGCAGGACGGGAAGCTGCCATAATAAGGAGGTGCCGTTATGCGCGTGAAGGTCACTCTGAGATGTAACGAGTGCAAGCAGAGAAACTACAATACGATGAAGAACAAGAAGAATACCCCGGACAAGCTTGAGCTGAACAAGTATTGCCGCTTCTGCAAAAAGCACACCGTTCATACCGAAACCAAGTAAGTTAGGAAAGGTAGTGTAACAATGGCAGAAGAGAAGAAAAAGGATCGCGGCAAGTGGTTCCGCGAAATGAAAAGCGAGCTGAAAAAGGTCGTTTGGCCCACCGGCAAGGATACGGCGAAGAACACCGGCACGGTGCTTCTGTGCTCCCTGTGCGTGGGTGCCTGCATCTGGATCTTTGACGCCGTGGCTATGCTGGCCGTCAAGTCTCTGCTCGGCGTGTTCGCCGGCTAAGAGGGCGCAGGAAATGGCTGATAACGCGAAGTGGTATGTTGTCCATACCTATTCCGGTTATGAAAACGCCGTCAAGACCGCCATCGAGAAGTTCGTGGCGAACCGCCATCTGGAGGATATGATCCTCGACATCCAGATCCCCATGGAAACGGTGACCGAGGTCACGGAATCCGGCGCGGTGAAGGAGGTCGAGCGCAAGACCTTCCCGGGCTATGTGATGGTCAAGATGGTCATGACGGACGACACCTGGCATCTGATCCGCAATATCCGCGGCGTGACCGGCTTTGTCGGCAGCGCCACCAACGCCATCCCCCTGACGGAGGATGAGGTCCTGGCCCTCGGCATGGAGCGCCGCGAGATCGTCGTGGCCTACAACGTCGGCGACCAGGTCAAGATCACGGACGGCCCTCTGGCCACCTTCCTCGGCACGGTCGAGGAGATCGAGCCGGAGAAGAACCGCGTGTGCGTGGTCGTTTCCATGTTTGGCCGCGAAACGCCCGTCGAGCTCGAGCTCGATCAGGTCGAAGTGGTCGAAAGATAAGCAAGAATCGCCAGAAGCGATGAGCCGGTATCCCGGCAAAGTGGGAGAGACGCTGTGCGTCTCGCCAAGGGCGGCCCGCCTCCGGGGCGGCCGTTACCACATTTATAATCAAGGAGGTGCCTAAAATGGCACAGAAAGTAGTCGGCTACGTTAAGCTGCAGATCCCCGCTGGTAAAGCAACTCCCGCGCCCCCTGTCGGCCCCGCGCTCGGTCAGCACGGCGTCAACATCGCGGCCTTTACGAAGGAATTCAACGAGCGCACCAAGAACGACATGGGTCTTATCATCCCCGTCGTCATCACGGTGTATGCCGACCGTTCCTTCAGCTTCATCACCAAGACTCCTCCCGCTGCGGTCCTGATCAAGAAGGAGTGCAACATCGAGTCCGGTTCCGGCGTCCCCAACAAGACCAAGGTTGCCACCATTTCCAAGGCCTCCGTTCAGAAGATCGCCGAGATGAAGATGCGCGACCTCAACGCCGCGTCTCTCGAGTCCGCGATGAGCATGATCGCCGGCACCGCGCGCTCCATGGGCGTCGTGGTCGAAGAGTAAGGGAGGTATACGGAAATGTTCAGAGGTAAAAAGTATCAGGATGCTGCCAAGCAGATCGAAAAGAATACGCAGTATGACGCCGCAGAGGGCTTCGGCCTGATCTGCAAGACCGCTTCCGCGAAGTTCGACGAGACCGTCGAGCTGCACGTCAAGCTGGGCGTCGACTCCCGTCACGCCGACCAGCAGGTCCGCGGCGCGATCGTCCTGCCCAACGGTACCGGTAAGACCGCGCGCGTTCTCGTCTTCGCCAAGGGCGACAAGGCGGACGCTGCCCGCGAGGCCGGCGCCGATTACGTCGGCGAGATGGACATGGTCGAGAAGATCCAGAAGGAAAACTGGTTCGATTTCGACGTCGTCGTCGCTTCCCCCGACATGATGGGTGTTGTCGGCCGTCTCGGTAAGGTCCTCGGCCCCAAGGGCCTGATGCCCTCTCCCAAGGCCGGTACCGTCACGCCCGATGTTGCCAAGGCGGTCAAGGAAGTCAAGGCCGGTAAGGTCGAGTACCGTCTCGACAAGACCAACATCATCCACTGCCCCATTGGCAAGGTCTCCTTCGGTCCCGAGAAGCTCACCGAGAACTTCAACGCGATCATGGGCGCCATCGTCAAGGCCAAGCCCGCCGCCGCCAAGGGCCAGTATATCAAGTCCTGCGTCGTCGCCTCCACCATGGGCCCCGGCATCAAGATGAGCACCGCGAAGCTCTAAGAGCGCGCAAATGTGGTATTTGGGGCTTGACATTTGTACAGGCTCTGAATATAATAATGAAGCGTTCCAAAGACAGCAGGGGAGGGTCACACCTCGTAAGTCCTGCCGAGGATGGCAAATCGTTATGATTGCTTACACCGTCCTTGTGTCTTTCGGCATGAGGACGGTTTCCTTTTTAGAACGCCTCTTTTCCCCGGGCATAGGGAGCTATGCCGCAAATCTAACGGAGGTGAAAACAAGAATGCCTAACGCAAAAGTCCTGTCTGAAAAGCAGGCGATCGTGGCCTCTCTGACCGAGAAGCTGCAGGGCGCGGCCGCCGGTATCATCGTCGACTACAAGGGCATCACCGTCGCGGAGGACACTGCTCTTCGCGCCGAGTGCCGCAAGAACGAAGTCGATTATGCCGTCGTCAAGAATACGCTCCTTCGCTTTGCTTTCAACAACGTCGGTCTCAATGAGCTCGATGAGCAGCTCAACGGCACCACGGCTCTCGCCGTCGCGAGCGACCCCGTCGCTCCCGCCCGCGTGATCGCCGATTATGCCAAGAAGCTCAACGGCAAGTTTGAGATCAAGGGCGGCTTCATGGATGGCAAGGTCGTCGATATGGCCACCATCAATGCGCTCGCCGCGATCCCCGCACTGCCTGTCCTGCAGGCCCAGGTGCTCGGCACGATGCTCGCGCCCATCACCAGCCTTGCCTGCGTCCTCAAGCAGATCGCTGAGAAGGACGGCGCTCCCGCTGAGGCGGCCGAAGCCGCTGCCGAGTAAATCCGGCATCCAAACAACAAAACAAACAACAATCTAAATCAGGAGGATATTACAATGTCTGAAAAGATCACTGCTATGATCGAAGAGATCAAGGGCCTTACCGTTCTGGAGCTCTCTGAGCTCGTCCACGCGCTCGAGGAAGAGTTCGGCGTTTCCGCCGCCGCCATGGCCGCTCCCGCTGCCGGCGCTGCCGCTCCCGCTGCCGAGGAGAAGACCGAGTTCGACGTCATCCTCGCCGGTTTCGACGCCGCTGCGAAGATCAAGGTCATCAAGGTCGTCCGCGAGCTCACCGGTCTGGGTCTTGCCGAGGCCAAGGGCTTTGTCGAGTCCGCTCCCAAGGCCGTCAAGGAAGGCATCTCCAAGGACGATGCCGAGGCCCTCAAGAAGCAGCTCGAGGAAGCCGGCGCGAAGGTCGAGATCAAGTAATTTCACCCAACCGTTTGAAAAAAGCAGCAGCTCGCAGGAGCTGCTGCTTTTTTAGCACGGGCTTGCGTTTCGGCTGATCTCGTGTTAAAATCGCATTGTTCGCCCGCGCCGCGGGCGTCTTTTTGACAAAATCGGAGGAATGTGTATGGACCGTCAAAGAAAAGCCGACATGATGCTGGTGCTGGCGACCGGCTTTTGGGGCATTTCCAACTGCCTGATCGCCATTTGCCTGCGCGATATGCAGCCGGTGACGCTCAACGCCTTCCGCTTTCTCTCGGCCTTCGCCGTGCTCGGCGCGGTGTTTCACAAGCGGGTGCTCTGTGCGAGCCGCGAAACATGGAGGTACAGCGTTCTCGTCGGGCTGTCGCTCGTGGCGATCTACCTCGGCGCGACCTACGGCGTTTTGTATACCAGCGTATCCAACGCGGGCTTCATCGGCGCGATGACCGTTCTCTTTACCCCGTTCTTTGAGTTCGTCGTTTACCGAAAGCGACCGGACCGCAAGCTCGGCTTTGCCTTGGCGGTGTGCATGGCAGGCATGGCGCTCCTGACGCTCAACGAGGCGCTGCGCCCCGCGCCGGGCGACATCATCTGCCTGCTCGTGCCGACCTTCTACGCCGTGGACCTGATGGTGACGGAGAAGGCGGTCGCGAAGCCGGAGGTCGACCCCATCGCCCTCGGCGTGCTGCAGACAGCGGTGGCGGGCGTGGTGATGCTCGGGCTGTCCCTCCTTCTTGAGACGCCGAGCCTGCCCGGCTCGCCCAAGGTCTGGGCGGCGGCGCTGTTCCTCGGCGTGTTTTGCTCGGGCATCTGCTTCGTCATCCAGAGCGTCGAGCAGCAGTTCACCACGGCGAGCCACGCGAGCCTGATCTTCACGCTCGAGCCGGTATTCTCCGCCGTGTTCGCCTATTTCCTGCTCAGCGAGCGCCTGACGGTGCGCGGCTATTTCGGCGCGGCGCTGATGCTCGTGAGCCTGCTCATCATGGAGCTGGATGTGCCGGCTCTGCTGAAAAAGGATGAAAAAGCGCCGTAAAACGGCCCTTGCCACGTTTGGTTGCGGAAATTCCAGCGTGGGATGGTGGCACTTCGGACGAAAATTTGCTACGCTCGGGCCATCAAAACCGATGGAGGAACACGATATGACATTAGGAGAAAAGCTGCAGACGCTGCGCCGCTCCCGCGGCCTGTCGCAGGAGCAGCTGGCCGAAATACTTGAGGTGTCGCGCCAGGCGGTCAGCAAGTGGGAAAACGGCGACTCCGCGCCGGACCTCGACAGGCTCCGCGCGATCTGTACTTACTTCGGCGTGACGACCGACTATCTCATCTGGGATGAGCCGGAGGATGCGCCGCGGGGCGCAGAGGAAGCGCGCTCCCGGGAGACGCAGAAGAAGCCGCTGCGGGAGACGGTGCGGGAGCACAGCGAATGGGCGGGCTACGCGGTCGCCATCCTCGGCGCGGCGATGCTTTTGCGCGCGCTGCCGGGCATGATCCTGCAGATGCTCCTGCTTGGAAGCAATATTGCGCCGGGCGCGGCAACGAATGGGTCGGCGCTGATGGGGCTTTTGTCGATGTATCTGCCGTACCTCGCGGTCTACGCGCTCGCCATTGTCGGAGGGCTGCTGCTGGCCCGTTGGCTGAAAAAGAGAAAGGAAGCACATGACGACCTTTGAGAGAGTTTACGCCGCGGTGCGGCTCATTCCATGCGGCAGCGTTGCGACCTATGGGCAGATCGCCCGCGCCATCGGCAACCCACGGCTCGCGCGCGTGGTGGGCTATGCGCTGCACGTCAACCCCGAGCCGGGGGTGATCCCCTGCCACCGCGTTGTCAGGCGCGACGGCGCGGTGTCGAGCGCCTTCGCCTTCGGCGGCGCGAGCCGACAGGTGAAGCTGCTTAAAAACGAGGGCGTGGGATTTACGGACGAGAGCCATGTGGATATGGCGCGCTTCTGCGTGCGGGCGCTGCCGTACATCGCGGAATAGAAAACACCTTGCTTTTACGGATAAAATGAGGCCTGCAACCGTCAGTTGCTAAATTTTAAAGCCCGCTTGGTGGACTTTTCCGCAGCTTTTCGCTATGCTGGAGCCATCAAAGCAAAGGAGAACACGAATGACGCTTGGACAGAACATCGCGCGGCTGCGCGCGCAGAAGAACCTATCGCAGGGCGACCTTGCCGACGCGCTGGAGGTCAGCCGCCAGTCGGTGAGCAAGTGGGAGACCGACGCCAGCATTCCGGAGTTGGATAAGCTCCTGCGTCTCGCGGAGTTGTTCGGCGTGACGCTCGACGAGCTGGTGAAAGGGGAGAGCGCACAGCCGGAGGCTGCGCGCGGCGAAGCGTCGGACAAGGAGAGCGCGGGAGCGTACACCGCCGCCGCGCCCGCGGCACGGCGGGAGACGCGGCAGATCGTCGGCACGATCCTGCTGTGCTTCGGCGCGCTGATCGGGATACTCATCATGCTCTTCGCCGGAACGCTCGCTGGCTTTATACTGGCGCTGCCGCTGTTTGTCTGCGGCACCATCTGCCTGACGGTGAGGCAGCGCACGGGGCTTTGGTGCGCGTGGGCGCTGTATATCGGCTTTGCCCTGTATATGCGCTACGCTACGGGCCTTGTGGCGGGGAACATTTTCCGCACCCTTTCATGGACTGTTCGGGACAACTATTTGCGGCTGCTGTTCAGCTGGATCATTGCGCTCCTTCTTCTTACGATGATCGCCTGCACGCTCTATTCCTACCGCGCACAGGTCGTCCGCTGGGGAAAAAGAAACATCGCGCTGCTTGCCGCCGGCTGGCTCGCGCATTTGGGCAGCCGTTATGCGCTGGGCCTATGGCTCCGGCACATTGTGGGGTCGACCTGGGTGCCGAGCCTCTCTTGGCCAATCGTGCTGTACAATACGCTCGATTCGATCAACGATTTTGCCGCGGTCGCGCTCCTCGTTCTCACCGTAGCGCTCTGGCGCGGCTGGCGGCAGAGCCGAAGCAAAACAAAATAAGAAAACCCCGCCTGTCGACAGGCGGGGTTCCTTTACAGCTATTCACATAAAGGTGCAAAGCAAAATCGGGAAGAACACGGCGGGGACATAGTTCATCACCTTGATCTTCGTCATGCCGAGCATATTGAAGCTCAGACCGATGATGAGCAGCGAGCCGACGCACTTCATCTCCGCGATGACGACCTCACTGAGAAACGGCGCGATGAACGACGCACAGAGCGTGATGAGCCCCTGATAGAGAAGCACCGCGACGCCCGAGAGCGCGACGCCCGCGCCCATGGTCGAGCCGTAGACGATGGAGGTGATGCCGTCGAGCGTGGACTTGGCGTAGAGCGTCGCGTGGTCGCCGGTGAGGCCGGAGTCCAGCGCGCCCATGATGGCCATGGCGCCCACGCAGAAGAGGAGCGAGGCGTTCACGAAGCCCTCGGAGATAGAGGTCTTGGACTGCTTTTTCGCAAAGCGGCGCTCCACCCAGTCGCCGAGCGCGTGGATGCGCCCGTCGAGGTCGAGCAGCTCGCCGAGGATGACGCCGAGCACCATGGAGAGGATGGCGACGAGCGTATCGCTGCCCGCGAGCACGCCGTCGAGACCGATGTAGAACACGCACAGGGCGATGCCCTTTTCAATGGCGGAGTTGAAGCGCTCGGGGATGAAGCGCCCGAGCGTCACGCCGACGAAGCAGCCGGCGAAGATGGCGAGCATATTGACAAGGCTTCCGAGCAGCATCATTTGACCTCCTCCTTTGCGCGGCGCACGAGGTCGAGCACGGCTTCGCCGCCCATCATCAGTCCGCCGCAGCCGGGGACCCAGGTGAGGCTTGCCGGTACGCTGCGCCGCCCGGGCGGGGGCGCTTCCTTCTGCTCCGTTGCGGCGGGCAGCTCGGGGGAGAAGAGCACGCGCGTGTGCAGGATGCCGCGCGCCTTGAGCTCCTTTCGCATCACGCGCGCGAGCGGGCAGCCGTAGGTCTTGGAGATGTCCGTGATCTGAAGCTGCGAGGGGTCGAGCTTGTTGCCCGTGCCGAGCGCGGAGAGAATGGGGATGCCGCGTGTGAGCGCGGTCTCGATCAGGTCGAGCTTGCAGGAGACAAGGTCGATGCAGTCGAGGATGTAGTCGTATTTCGCGTCGAAGAAGCGCTCACGGCCCGCGGCCTCGTAGCGTCCCACGATGGGATGAAGGACGACCGAGGGGTTGATGTCGCGGCAGCGCGCGGCGATGGCCTCCGCCTTGCTCTGCCCAAGCGTGGAGTGCAGCGCCTCGAGCTGGCGGTTGAGGTTCGTCAGCGCCACGGTGTCGTCGTCGATGAGCGTCAGCTCGCCCACGCCCGAGCGCACCAGCGCCTCGACCGCGTAGCTGCCCACGCCGCCGAGACCGAACACGGCGACGTGGCTGCGGCGCAGAGCGTCCATGCCGTCCGCGCCGAGCACCATTTCGGTGCGTAAGAATTGATTTTCCATAGGTATTCCTCTTGAAAAAGCAGGAACCGGCAGCCTTGCCGGTCCCTGCCGCGTTGCGGATGTGCTCAGCCGACGTACTCGATGGCGTCGAGCTGCTCGGCGGTCACGCCGTCGGTGATGGCGTCATACCAGTCGTTCACGGCGCTGCTTTTGAGCGTGTTGGTGGCCTTGTACTCCCAGTAGGGAAGCTCATTCGTTTCCACGAAGTACATCACATGGAAGCCGTATTCGCTCTCGACGATGCCCGTGTCGCCGCTCTGACGGCTGGGATCGAAGCTCCAATCCTCAAAGGGCTGGACATACGCGCCCTTGCGCATATTGCTCACAAGACCGCCGTTGGAGGCGGTGCCGCTGTCGGTGGACTTGGTGGCGGCGAGAGTGGCAAACTCATTCTCGGTTTTGTCGCCGGTGTTGTTGAACTGAGAGTAAATGTCGGCGGCGGTCTGCTCGTCCGCGACCAAAATGTGGCGGACAGTGACGGGGTGATAGTCGTCGCGGCTGCGGGAGTGGAAGAGAACGGCGACATAACCGCTGCTCTGCTCGGCGACCGTGGTATCGCCCTCCGCGCGGTCGGCGGCAAACGCCCAGGTGAGCATATCGCTCGTCACGCTGCGGTCGGCGTGCGCGAGGTGCGTATAGGTGCCGTCGCCGGCGCTTTCCTCAAAGCTCCTGCCCTCCGCGTAGGCGGCGAGGACGGCCTCGGCCTTCGCCTTGGCTTCCTCCATCGCAGCGGACTTCTCCGCGTCGGTGGCGTCGCTCGAAAGGCCGGTCGTGAAGGAGACGTACTCGATGTCCACGCTGCAATAGGCGTCGGGATCCTCGTCATAGGCGGCCTGCAGGTCGGCGGCGGAGTAGGTCAGGCTGTCGGAATAGCTCTGCTGGTAGGCGCTCGCGAGCGCGTCGCGGCGGACGCAGCGGACGAAGGCCTCCTCGGTCATGTACTTGCCGAACATCGCGGTGAGGTACTGCGCGCGGGTCGCGCCGCTGTAGGAGGCATAGAGGTCGATCATGGAGAGATTGCTCTGCTCGGTGGAGTCCATCTGCTCGGCGCCGTCAAAGCCGGCAGCCTCGGCGGCGTGGGCGACGGCAACGCTCTCCTTCATGTAGTCCAGCGCGGACTCCAGAAAGTAGTCGTGCCAGGTCTTACCCTCGGTGTACTGCTGCTCGCGGGCGCTCTTGCTGCTGTCGAAGCCGAAGGAGCTGCCGTTGTTGGCGAAGGTGTTGTAAATGCTGCCATAGTAATAAGCCACATCGTTGACGCTGAACTCCTCGCCGTCGATGGTCACGGCGCTCTCCGCACCGATGCGGGCAGTCTCCTTGGCCTCGTTGCTCGCCTGAATGCGGCCGGAGGCGAAGAGCACCACGCCGAGCAGCACAAAGGCGACGATGACGGCGGTATAGATGCGGGTGGAGCGGCGCTCCTTCGCCTTCTCCTCGGCCTCGCGGGCCTTGCGGGGATCGACGTAGCCGGATTCGTTCAGCTCCTGACGAGCCTTCTTTTCTCTCGATGCACTCATGGTCAATGGTTTCCTTTCAAATTGCTGTTTGTGATAAAAGTCTACCGCGTAGAGCGCCGGAACGACGCCGCGGGGTGGGAGAACTTACTTCGTGCCGAAAATGCGGTCGCCCGCGTCACCGAGACCCGGGACGATGTAGCCGTGCTCGTTGAGGTGGTCGTCGAGCGCGCCGGCGTAGATCTCTACATCGGGATAGAGCTTCTGGATGTGCTCGATGCCCTCGGGAGCGGCGACGAGCACCATGAGCTTGATGTGCTTGCAGCCGCGCTTCTTCATCTCGCCGATGGCCTCGGCGGCGCTGCCGCCGGTGGCGAGCATGGGATCGACGATCAGCACGTCGCGCTCGGCCACGTCCTTGGGCATCTTGCAGAAGTAGGGATGGGGCTCGAGCGTTTCTTCATCGCGGTACATACCGATGTGGCCCACGCGCGCGGAGGGGACCATGCGCAGCACGCCGTCGACCAGACCGAGACCGGCACGGAGGATGGGGACGACCACGAACTTGCGGCCGGCAAGGGTGGGGGCGTCCATCTCGCAGATGGGCGTTTCAATGTGCTTGGTGGTGAGCGGAAGATCGCGGGTCGCCTCGTAGGTGATGAGCATACCGATCTCGCTGACCAGCTCGCGGAAATCCTTGACGCTGGTGTTCTTGTCGCGCATGATCGTCAGCTTGTGCGCCACGAGGGGATGGTCCATGATGTGTACCTTGCTGCCAAATTTCGATTCCATTGCTTCTTCCTCCGTAAACTATATATTTATTTTTGAGTTGCTTCCTGCTGTAATCTTGCGTTGCGCTCGCGCTCGGCCTGCGAAATGCGCAGGTAGACCGGCGCAAGCTCCTGCGCGCTCACCGGCGTGCCGTGCTCCGCGGCGAGGCCGACGCCTACGGCGTTCTGATAGAGCAGCTGCGCGGGAGCCAGCTCGCTCTCTACGCCGAGCTGCGCGAGCCCGTCGCGGCAGAGCCGTCCGCCGTCGCCGAGCACGAGAAGACGGCGCGTTTCGCCGCGCAGCTCCTCCGCCAGCTCCGCGACCGCGATGGCGCGGTCGGGTGTGAGGCGGGTGAGGACGCCGCTTTTCGCTTCAAAGAGCGCGTTGTAGACCTGATTGCGCCGCGCGTCCATCGCGCAGACGAGCAGACCGTCCATGTGGGCGAGATTCTGCGCCATCGCCTCGAGCGTGGAAACGCCGAAGCACGGCTTGTCCGCTGCCCAGGCGAGGCCCTTGACCGCGGCGATGCCGATGCGCAGACCCGTGAACGAGCCGGGACCGGCGGCCACGGCGACCGCATCCATGTCGCCGAGCGTCAGCTCGGCGTTTTTGAGCATGGCGTCCACCATCGGCATCAGCGTGCGCGAGTGGGTGAGGCCGGTGCACTGATAGGCATAGGCCAGCGGCGCGCCGTTTTCGACCACTGCGGTCGAAACGGACTTCGCCGAGGTCTCGAGCGCGAGAATTTTCATAAGCCGTCCACCCCCGTGATGGTGATGACGCGCCAGCCGTCGTGCTGCGCGCCGCGCCGGAAGTCGATGCGCACGGTGGAACCGTCGAAGGCGTCCTCCGCCCGCTCGCTCCACTCGACGGCACACACGCCGCCGCGCGCGAGGTAATCCTCCCAGCCGATGTCAAACAGCTCGTCCGACGAGCCGAGGCGGTAGAGGTCAAAGTGGAACAGGGGGATATCCCCCTCGTATTCGTTGACGATGGTGAAGGTGGGACTGGTGACGCGGCCGCGGCAGCCGAGACCGCGGGCAAGCCCGCGGGTGAAGGCGGTCTTTCCCATGCCGAGCTCGCCGGTGTAGGCGATGACGGTCCCGCGCGGCAGTTTGCGGGCGACCTGCTCGCCGAGCTGCTCGGTCTCCTGCTCACTGTGTGAAAGATGCTCCACGGCAAATGCCCCCTTTCGACCCATTCTAAAGGTATAGTATAGCACACCGCAGCGCGATGCGCAATTCCTTTTTGCATGAACAGAGTGTAAACAGTGGAAGAAAGAAAAACGCGCGGTTTACAGACAGGCGGAATCGTGCTATACTGATACATCATTCCGAGAATTTTCGGCAGAGGAGGGAAGAACCGATGGGACGAGTGCGGGAAACGCTGCATGACGTGCTGCGCCAGACCGACGCGGTGCTGCTCGCGCTGTGCGTGGCCTCGACGCTCTACGGCATGGTGCTTATCGCCAGTGCGACAAGCTTTCGCGGCACGCTCAAGTACGTTGCCGTGCAGGGCCTCGGCCTGCTCATCGGGCTGGCGCTCTACTTTTTCCTCTCGAGCATCGACATATTCGAGCTGGCGAAGCAATGGAAGTGGCTGCTGGGCTTCAACGTCGGCTTTCTCCTGCTGCTGCTCACGCCCTTCGGCCAGACGCGAAATGGCAACCGCGCGTGGCTCGGTGTGAATGACATCGGCAAAAACCTCGGCGTTGGCTTCCTGCGCAATTTCCCCGTCACGGTGCAGCCGGCGGAGGTCGTAAAGATCTTTTTCATCGTTTTGCTCGCCTATCAGCTTGCGCTGCTGAAGGATAGGCGAGACCTTGTGCGCTTTGAAAACGTCATTCAGCCGACAGCGCATACTGCCTTTATGGTGGGACTGATCGTCGTCATATCCGGCGACGCGGGCAGCGCGCTGGTGTATCTCTTCATCTTCATCTGCATGGTCTTTGCCGCGGGCATGGCGAAGCGCTGGCTGGCGCTGGGCATCGGCGGCGGCGCGGCGGCGTTTCTTGCCGTGTGGCATCTGGACCTGCTGCCGGGCTATATGCGCGACCGCTTTCTTGCCGTCCTCGACCACAGCTATCAGCCCGACGACGCGGGCTTTCAGCAGACGCGCGGACTGATGGCGCTCGGCTCGGGCGAGCTGACCGGACAGGGACTGTTCCACGGCGCGCAGACGCAGTCATCTAATGTGTGGAGCATCCCCGAGCGGCAGACGGACTTCATTTTCTCCGTCTGCGGCGAGGAGCTGGGCTTTCTTGGCTGCGCGCTCATCATCGTGCTGCTGCTCGCCATCGTGGTGCGCTGCCTGCTCGTCGCGCGCGACGCGGCGACGCCGATGGAGAGCTACGTCTGCGTGGGCATGGCGGGTATGCTCATTTTCCAGACCATCGCGAACATCGGCATGTGCCTGTTCCTGATGCCGGTCATCGGTCTGACGCTGCCGTTTTTCAGCTACGGCGGCTCGTCCATCGTCACGCTTTTTGCCGCCATGGGCATCGTCTCGGGCGTGAAAAAGCGCTCGCGGCCCGAGTGGCTGACCAACTGAAAAATTTGGAAAGAGAAGCGTCCGCGCCGCGGACGCTTCCCTTTTTGCATAAAGCTCCCTTTTTCACAAAGAATAACCGTACCACACTGAAAAAGGGAGGAACCGATTTTGAATACCGATAAGAACAGAGAGCTTTTATGGCGCACGGTGCCGTTCGTCATGGCGATGCTGCTGCTCGCGCTCACAGGCATTCCCGCTTCGGCCATCTTCGGACGGGAGAAAGCGGCGCCTGCGGCGGACGCGGGCGCGCCCATCGCGCAGAGCATCGACGTGCGTGTCTACCGCGGCATCCCCTACACCGGCACGCTCGCCGCCATCGACCGCGAGGGCGGCGAGGTGAGCTTCGCCATTGCCGAGCAGCCGTCCAAGGGCACGGTGACGCTCGACGGCGAGACCTTTGTCTACACCAGCGCGAAGAACAAGACCGGCGCGGACCGTTTCACCTACACCGCGACCGACGCCGCGGGCAGCACCTCGGCCCCCGCGGAGGTGCGCATCACCATCGTGCGCGCCAAATGCGGCGTGACCTATGACGACATGGTGGAGAGCGCTGCCTACACTGCGGCGGTGGACCTGGCGGAGCACGGCGTGTTCGTCGGCGCGCAGGTCGGCAGCCGGCGCTTCTTTGAGCCGGACCGCGCCGTCAGCCGCGGCGAGTTCGTCACCATGGCGCTCGCCTGCGCGGGCATTCCTGCGGGCGACCTCATGATGACGGGCTTCTGTGACGACGCGGAGATCCCGACCTGGGCGAAGGGCAGCGCGGTCAGCGCCCTGCAATGCGGTCTGATCCGCGGCGTGGGCACGGAGGGCGGCATGGCCTTCTGCGCGGACGAGGGCGTGACGCTCTCGGAGGCGGCGACGGTGCTCAACCGTCTTTTGCGCGTGACGGACGTGGACCTTTCCGACTACGACGCGGGCAGCGCCGACGCGTGGAGCGCACAGGCGGTGGCGAATCTTGAGTCTGTCCGCGTGATCGAAAGCGGCAGCTTCTCCGCGGGCGACTGGCAGCGCCCGCTCACGCGCGGCGAGGCCGCGCAGCTCCTCTCTGCGGCGATGACGCTTGCGGAAAAGAAACAGGAGAGCGCGGGACTTCTTTCGGGCTTATTCAAATGACACGGAGAAAGGCGGCGGGAAGGCCGCCTTTCTTTTGCTTGTAATTTGCGCGGCGTTGTGCTAAAGTATATTCTGATAAAATAGCATAGATATGTAGTTTTCGCGAATTCAGGAGGAAAAGCTATGCGCATCGTTGTATTGGCCGGCGGCTTGAGCATGGAGCGCAACGTGTCGCTCTCGAGCGGCACACGCATCTGCCGCGCGCTTCGCGCGCGCGGTCATCAGGCAGCCTTGGTGGATCTGTATTTGGGACTGGAGGGCTATGACGGCGCACCGGAGAGCATTTTTGACGCGCCGGACGGCCTGTGCGGCGATTTTTCCGTCGCCCGTGAGGAGCCGGACCTTGACGCGGTGCGCGCGAGCCGGAAGGACAAGAGCGAAAATATCTTCGGCAAGGACGTTCTGCGCGTCTGCGCCATGGCGGACGTCGTGTTCATCGCGCTCCACGGCGCCTGCGGCGAGGACGGACGGGTGCAGGCGGCGTTCGACCTGCTCGGCATCCCCTACACCGGCTCGGGCTACCTCGGCAGCGCCATCGCCATGGACAAGGACCTCACCAAGCGCCTCGTCGCGCCCTACGTCACCACCGCGAAATGGCGCGCGCTGAAGTACACGGCGGACGAGATCGACGCCATCGCCGACGAAACGGAGCTGCCCTGCGTCGTCAAGCCCAACGCCAACGGCTCGTCCATCGGCGTGACGATCGCGCACACGCGCGGCGAGGTCGCCGCTGCGCTGACCGAGTGCCTGCGCTTCGGCGCGCAGGTCGTCATCGAGCAGTACATCCACGGCCGGGAGCTGCAGGTCGGCATTCTCGACGGCAAGGCGCTGCCCGCCATCGAGATCATTCCCAAGACCGGCTTTTATGATTACGCCAACAAGTATCAGGCGGGAGCTGCCGAGGAGGTCTGCCCCGCGCCCATTCCCGCGGAATGGGAGGAAAAGCTCCGCAGCGCGACCGAGACCGTGTTCCGCGTGCTGGAGCTGAGCGTCTATTCCCGCGCGGACTTCATCGTCACCGAGGACGGCACGCCCTATTTCCTGGAGATCAACACCCTCCCGGGCATGACGCCGACCTCGCTCGTGCCGCAGGAGGCCGCCGCCGTCGGCATCGGCTACGGCGAGCTGTGCGAGCGCATCGTGACAAGCTCCCTGCGGGCGCGGAAGGAGGGGAGAGCATGAGAAGGCTGACCGTTTCCGAGCTGCTGACCGCCACGGGCGGCACACTTCTCGCGGGCGGCGTGAGCGCCGCCGTGACCTCCGTTTCCACCGACAGCCGCAAGGCAGGCGAGGGCGCGCTCTTTATCCCGCTCACCGGCGAGCGCTTCGACGGACACGACTACATCGACAAGGCGCTCGCGCTCGGCGCGGCGGGCTGCCTGTGCGCGAGGACGCCCGCGGCGTTCCTGCCCGATAAATTCTACATCGCCGTCCCCGATACGCGCCTTGCGCTCAAGGCGCTCGCATCGTGGTACCGCGGGCAGTTTGACATCCCCGTTGTCCAGATCACCGGCTCGGTCGGCAAGACCACGACGAAGGAAATGATCGCCTCGGTCGTGTCGCAGAGGTACCGCACGCTCAAAACGGCGGAGAACTTCAACAACGACATCGGCACGCCGCTCACGCTCCTCGGCTTGGACGACACCTGTGAGGCCGCCGTCATCGAGACCGGCATGGACCATTTCGGTGAGATCCGCTATCTCGGCGAGATGGTGCGCCCGCACATCGCCGTCATCACGAACATCGGCGACGCGCATATCGAGTTTTTAGGCTCGCGCGAGGGTATTCTGAAGGCTAAGAGCGAGATCTTTGAAAACCTCGACGCCGACGGCGTCGCCATCCTCAACGGCGACGACGCGCTGCTCGACACGGTAGCTCTCCCGCAGCGCATCGTCCGCTGCGGCGAGAGCGCGCACGCGGACGTCCGCGTTTCCGCGCTGCGTGACCGCGGCATTGACGGCATCGCCTGCACCGTGACCACCGAGCGCGCAGAGTATCAGCTCAATATCCCCGCCCCCGGGCGGCACATGATCTACGCCGCGTCGCTCGCGGTCGCGGTCGGTGAGGAGCTGGGTCTGTCGGTCCCCGAGATCGAGCGCGGCGTCGCACTCTATGAGCCCGCCGGCTCGCGGATGCGCGTCCACCGCCTCAGCGGCGACCGCCGCCTGCTCGACGACTGCTACAACGCCAACCCGCAGTCCATGTCCGCGGCGCTGCGCGTGCTTGCGGCGAGCGAGGGCAAGAAGATCGCCGTGCTCGGCGACATGAAGGAGCTCGGCGAGCTGACGGAGTCCGCGCACCGCGCGATGGGCGAGCTGTGCGCTCTGCTCGGCATCGACCGCGTCATCGCTGTCGGTGAGTACGCCCGCGGCATCGCGGACGCCGCGCACGAGAGCGCCGCATGGTATCCCGACGCGGAGAGCGCGGTCGATGCGGCGAGAGCTGCGTTCACGGAGGGCAGCGTCCTGCTGTGCAAGGCGTCGCACTCCATGCACTTAGAGAAGATCGTAGAGGAATTGCTCAAGACAACATGATCGAGATCAGCGTAACGGGACTTCAAAAGTCCTTTGATTTGGAAAAGAAAATACTGGACGGACTGACCTTTCAGATCAACTCCGGCGAGCGTGTCGGTCTGCTCGGCAAGAACGGCGCGGGCAAGACGACACTCTTTCGCATCCTCACGGGCGAGATCGACTACGACGCCGGCGAGGTCGCCATCGCGTCGGACCGCCGCGTCGGGCTGATCTCGCAGATACCGGTCTACCCGGCGGGCTATACGGTGGAGGACGTGCTGCAATCCGCCTTCGAGCGCATGAGGCGCATGGCCGACGAGATGGAGCGGCTCTCCGCGCAGATGGCGAAGGGCGACGAATCCGAGGAGACGCTGCGCCGCTACGGCGAGCTGTCCGCCCGCTTCGAGGGCCTCGGCGGCTACGACACCGCCACCGCCGTCAATAAGGTGGCCAACGGCCTGTCCATTCCCGCGGATATGCGCACGCGGCTGTTCGACACGCTCTCCGGCGGCGAAAAGACGCGCGTGAACCTCGGCCGCCTGATTTTGGAGGACACGGACATTCTGCTGCTCGACGAGCCGACGAACCACCTCGACCTCCACGCCATCGAATGGCTGGAGGAATACCTTGCCTCGTTCAAGGGCACGGTCGTCGCCATCTCGCACGACCGCTATTTCCTGGACCGCACCATCACCCGCGTCATCGAGATTCTGGACGGCCACGCGGAGTTCTACAACGGCAACTACAGCTTCTACGCCGTGGAGAAGGAGCGCCGCTATCTGGAGAAAATGCGGCAGTATGAGAAGGAGCAGGCCAAGATCAGGCAGCTCGAGGCCGCAGCGGACAAGCTGCACCTGTGGGCGTTCATGGGCAACGACGCGCTGCACAAGCGCGCGTTTTCGATGGAAAAGCGCATCGAGCGGATGCGCACGACGGACAAGCCCACGCGCGAGAAGAAGATGACCGCGCAGTTCCGGAGCAGCGAATTTCTCGGCGACGAGGTACTGACGCTCAAGGGCGTCGGCAAGTCCTTCGGCGAGCGGACGCTGTTCTCCGGCGTGGACCTCAAGGTCGCCGGCGGCGAGCGCATCGCGCTCATCGGCGACAACGGCACGGGAAAATCCACGCTCATCAAGATGATCATGGGCGAGGAGTACCCCGACGAGGGCCGCATCAAGCTCGGCCCCTCGACGAAGATCGCCTACCTGCCGCAGATCATTCACTTCGACGTGCCGCAGCGCAATCTTGTGGACACAATGCTTTATTCCAAGCGGGACATCACGCCGCAGAAGGCGCGCGACCGTCTGGCGGCGTTCCACTTCCGCGGAGAGGACGTGTTCAAGTCCGTTTCCGTGCTCTCCGGCGGCGAGCAGAGCCGCCTGCGGCTCTGCATGCTGATGGACGACGAGGTGAACTTTCTCATTCTCGACGAGCCGACCAACCACCTCGACATCGCCTCGCGCGAGTGGATCGAGGAGGCGGTGGAGGCCTTCGACGGGACGCTGCTGTTCGTCAGCCACGACCGCTACTTCATCAACCGCTTCGCCACCCGCGTCTGGGAGCTGGAGGAGCAGAGAATCACCGACTACCCGATGGGCTTTGCCCGCTACCGCAAGGTGAAGGCGGAGCAGCCGGCGAAAAAGGCAGAGCCGGAAAAGGCAGTAAAGGAAAAGAACCTTACGGAAAAGCCGCCGCGCGGCAATAAAAATCAGCAGGCGGCACGCCGCCAGCTGACCATCTGCGAGCGCGAGATCGCGCAGCAGGAGGAGGCGCTCGCCGCGCTGGACGCGCGGCTGGAGGAAGCCGCGTCCGACTATGAGAAATACAGCGCGCTCTACGCCGAAAAGGAGGCGCAGGAGCAGAAGCTCACAGAGCTGATGGAGCGTTGGGAGGCGCTCGCCGCCGAGGCGGGCGAATAGGAAAGCGAGAAGCGGCAGGGACGAAAACGCGCGAGCGGGGAGGTCGGGACATGAGAGAAAAATGGAAGGCGTTCACAAAGCGGGAGCGGTTGCTGTTTGCGGCGGCGCTCGTTTTCCTCGCGCTGGCGGTGCTGCTGCGCTTCGTTCCGGGACTGCGCTTTTCCGCCCTCCTCTGCCTGTGTGCCGCGGCGGTGCTGTTCGTGCTTTTCGTGCTGGAGTGCGCCGCACGGCGCGGCAGCCGCGCGGCAGTATGGGGCAGGCGGGTCCTGCTCGCGCTGCTTGCCGCAGGCTTTGTCCTCTTTGCCGCGTTGGAGACAATGGTCATTCGCGGCTCGCTTGCGGAGAAAACAGACGCGCCGGTGAGCGCGGTCATCGTGCTCGGCGCGGGCGTGAACGGCGAAACGCCCTCGCTCTCGCTGCGCACGCGCATCGACGCGGCGGCGGCATATCTTGCGAGACACCCCGATGTGCCGGTGATCCTCTCCGGCGGACAGGGGCCGGGCGAGGCCATCACCGAAGCGGAGTGTATGCGCCGCGCGCTGGTCAGCCGCGGCGTGGACGAGGATCGGCTGCATCTTGAGGAACGATCGGCCAGCACGGAGGAAAATCTACGCTTTTCCCGGGAAATGCTTGAAGGGCTGGGCGTCGATCTGACGCAGCGCGTCGCCATCGTCACCTCAGATTACCACCTTTGCCGTGCGCGGCTGATGTGGGGCGGTGCGAGTACCGCTGTACCGGCGCACATGCCGTCCGCGCTCTATTTTCGCTGCCTGAGCGTCAATTACTTTATCCGCGAGGCCTTCGGCCTTGCCGCCTATTTTGTCTACGGAGGTTAACGATGAACAAGGATATTCTGTGCTTGTATTACTCCCGCACGGGACACACAAAATTTGCCATGGAGGAGATCGCTGCCGCGCTTGACTGCGAGTGCGTGGAGATGCGCGACCGCGTGGACCGCGACGGCGCCATCGGCTGGCTGCGCTGCGGGCTGGATGCCATGCGCCGCCGTACCCGCGCGATGGAGCCGTTTGATACGCGCCGCGCCTTACAGGACTACCGGCTCGTCATTCTCGGCACGCCCATCTGGGCGGGACGCTGCTCGAGCATCGCGCGCGGCTTCCTCAAGCGCCGCGGGCTGGAGGTGCAGAACATCGCCTATGTCGTCGTCCACGGCAGCGAGGAGCTGTATAAGGATGTGTGCGACCAGATGGACCAGTACGTCGACCACCCCCACGTGGCGGACGTCTCGCTGCGCATCGGCTCGGCGGGCTATCACTTCTGGCGTGACGAGTTCATCCGCAATGTGACGAACTACATGACGGCGGAGAACTGAAGCAATGTGGGAGAAGCTGGAACAGATCGCGCGCCGCTGCGCGGAGATCGGAGAGCTGCTGACCGTGCCGGAGATCTACGGCGACGCGAAGGAGCTGCGGAGGCTCACGCAGGAGCAGAAGGAGCTTGAGCCGGTCGCGCAGTGCTACGAGGACTATCGCCGCGCGGAGCGGACCATCGCTGAGGCGACGGAGCTGCTCTCCGATGCCGAGCTGCGCGACATGGCGCAGGAGGAGCTGCGGCAGGCGAAGGCGGACAAGGAGCGGCTTTATGAGGAGCTGCGCGTGCTGCTCCTGCCGCGCGACCCGAACGACGGGAAAAACGTCATCATGGAGCTGCGCGGCGGCGTGGGCGGCGAGGAGAGCGCGCTCTTCGCGGCGGACCTCTACCGTATGTACTCCATGTACGCCGAAAAGCACGGCTGGAAGATCGAGCTTTTGAACTACAACGACACGGAGCTGGGCGGTGTAAAGGAAGCTGACTTTATCCTCAACGGCGCGGGTGCGTGGTCAAGACTGAAGTTTGAAAGCGGCGTCCACCGCGTGCAGCGCGTACCGGAGACAGAGAGCGGCGGGCGCGTCCACACCTCCACCGCCACGGTCGCGGTGCTGCCGGAGATGGAGGAGGTCGACGTCGACCTCCGGCCGGAGGACATTGAGATGCAGGTCTACCGCTCCTCGGGCGCGGGCGGACAGCACGTCAACAAGACGAGCTCCGCCGTGCGGCTGATCCACAAGCCGACGGGCATCGTCGTGGCGTGTCAGGAGGAGCGTTCGCAGGTGCAGAACCGCGCGAAGTGTATGCAGATGCTTGCGAGCAAGCTCTATGAAATGGAGCGTGAGCGTGTGGAGAGCGCCGTGACGAACGAGCGCCGCGCGCAGGTCGGCACCGGGATGCGCAACGAGCGCATCCGTACCTACAACTTCCCGCAGAACCGCGTCACCGACCACCGCTTGACGGGGGACAGCAAGAATTTCAACATCGACGCCGTCATCAACGGCGACCTTGACCCGATCATTGACGCGCTGACCATGCAGGCGCAGGCAGAAAAGCTGCGCGAGAGCACGGAGAGCTGAGCGCTTCAGACGCACAGAAGGGGGAACCTTTTTGAACACCCGATACTTTACCATCACCGATCCTGCGCGGGAGAGCGCGGCGGTCGAACAGGCCGCGGACATTTTGCGCCGCGGCGGGCTGCTCGCCATCCCGACCGAGACGGTCTACGGCCTCGGCGCGGACGGACTGAATGCGGACGCTGTGCGGCACATTTTTGAGGCCAAGGGCCGCCCGCAGGATAACCCGCTCATCCTGCACATCCCCGACGCGAGCTGGCTCGCGCGCTACTGCAAGGACGTGCCGGAGACGGCGTACCGCCTTGCCGGGCGCTTCTGGCCCGGGCCGCTGACGATGATACTGCCGAAGGCGGACTGCGTGCCGCTCGTCACCACCGGCGGGCTGGACACCGTCGGGATGCGCTGCCCCGATCACGCGGTGACGCGCGCGATCATCGCGGCCGCAGGCGTTCCGGTCGCCGCGCCGAGCGCCAACACCTCGGGCCGCCCGAGCTGTACGACCGCCGCGCATGTCCGCGAGGACATGGACGGCAGGATCGACGGCGTGGTGGACGGCGGGCCGTGCCGTGTGGGCGTGGAGTCGACCATCATCGACCTGACCTGCACGCCGCCGCGCCTGCTGCGCCCGGGCGGGCTGCCGCTCGAGGAGCTGCGCGCCGTGCTCGGCGAGGTGGCGGTGGATAAGGCGGTCACGCAGCAGATGGCGGCGGGGGAGAAGCCCCGCGCACCGGGCATGAAGTACCGTCACTACGCACCAAAGGCGCCCGTCACGGTCGTCACCGGCTCGCCCCGCGCGAGCGCGCGGCGGCTGCTCGCCGCGCTCGGCGCGCGGGACGGCGTGATCTGCTTCGACGAGTTCGCGCCGCTCTTTGCGGGGCACATCGTTCACCGGCTCGGCGCGAGCGGCGATAAGCTCGCGCAGTCGCAGCACGTTTTTGACGCGCTGCGCACCTTCGATGCGACGGACGTGCCCGCCATCTGGGCGCAGTGTCCCGACAGCGCGGGGCTTGGCCTCGCCGTCGGCAACCGGCTGAAAAAGGCCGCCGGCTTCCACACGGAGGAGGCGGACGGCGCCTTTGTCCTCGGCATCACCGGCGGCACCGGCGCGGGTAAGACCACGCTGCTGCGCGCGCTGGAAAAGCGCGGCGCGCTGGTGCTCGACTGCGACGCGGTGTACCACGAAATGCTCCGGAATGACGCGCCGCTGCGCGCCGACCTGACCGACGCGTTCGGCGATGTCTTCGCCCCCGACGGCGGATTGGACCGGCAAAAGCTGGGCAATATAGTATTCGGCGACGCCGGCGCGCTCGCGCAGCTCGACACCATCATCTTCCGCCATCTGCCCCGCGCGCTCGCGCGGCGCATGGAGGAAAGCGGCGCGCGGCTCATCGCGCTCGACGCCATCAAGCTCGTGGAGAGCGGCCTCGGCGCGATTTGCGACGTGACCGTCGCGGTCACCGCGCCGGAGGAGGTGCGCGTGCGCCGCATCATGACGCGCGACGGCATCTCCGAGGACTACGCCCGCGCCCGTGTGCGTGCGCAGCGCAGCGAGGAGGCGTTCCGCGCGGACTGCGACGCGGTCTTTGAAAACAACTACCCGACTCCCGCGCAGGCTGCGTTTGCCGCGGAGGAGTTTCTGGATACCATTATTAAAAAATCCAAGGAGGAATGAACCATGGCAGAGAAGAAAAAGAACGAGTGGGCGGAGAAGCTCGCTTATGCGCCGAAAAACGGCTATGAGCGCCTGAGCGCTGAGGAGGAGCGGGCAATGCACGCCTACTGCGAGGACTACAAGGATTTCCTTGACCACGGCAAGACCGAGCGGCTGTGCGTGGAGCACTGCATCGAGCTGGCCAGCGCGCGCGGCTTCGCGCCCTACGAGAAGGGCATGGCGCTCAAGACGGGCGATAAAGTCTACTATAACAACAGGGGTAAAGCAATTATGCTTGCGGTCATCGGCGAGCAGAACCTCAGCCACGGCGCGAACATCGGCGCGGCGCACACCGACGCGCCCCGCCTGGACCTCAAGCCCCGCCCGCTCTACGAGGAAGCCGAGATGGCCTATCTCAAGACGCACCATTACGGCGGCATCCGCAAGTACCACTGGGTGACCATCCCGCTCGAGCTGCACGGCGTGGTCGTGCGCGGCGACGGTTCCACGGTCGCCGTCCACATCGGCGCGGACGAGGGCGACCCGCAGTTCATCATCAACGATCTGCTGCCGCACCTCGGCCGCGAGCAGGGCAAAAAGCCGCTCAACGAGGCCATTCCCAGCGAGAGCCTGAACCTGCTCGTCGGCGGCCGTCCGCTCGCGGGCGAGGACTGCTCGGACCGCTTCAAGCTCAACGTCCTCAAGCTCCTCAATGAGAAGTACGGCATCGTGGAGGAGGATCTTATCTCCGCCGAGCTGGAGGTCGTGCCCGCCGGCAAGGCGCGCGACATCGGCTTCGACCGCAGCTTCATCGCTTCCTACGGTCACGACGACCGCGTGTGCGCCTACGCGGAGCTCGCGGGCATCTTCGACGCGAAAAGCCCGAAGCGCACCGCCGTGTGCATCTTCGCGGACAAGGAGGAGATCGGCTCCGAGGGCGTTTCCGGTATGCTCTCGCAGGCGTTTGACAAGTTCATGGCGGACCTGTGCGAGGCGCAGGGCGTCGCGCTGCGCGACTGTCTGGCAAACTCCTTCTGCCTGAGTGCGGACGTGACCGCCGCCTACGACCCGAACTTTGCCGACGTGTACGATAAGCGCAACGCCGCCTTTGTCAACTACGGCGTGGGTCTTTGCAAGTACACCGGCGCGGGCGGCAAGTCCGGTGCCTCCGACGCCTCTGCCGAGGTCGTGGGCCGCGTGCGTAAGCTGCTCAACGACAACGGCGTGTTCTGGCAGATGGCCGAGCTCGGCAAGACCGACGCGGGCGGCGGCGGCACGGTCGCCAAGTTCATGGCGCAGCGCAACATCGACACGCTCGACGCGGGCGTTCCCGTGCTCTCCATGCACGCGCCTTATGAGACGGTCGCCAAGCTCGACTGCTATATGACCTACAAGACCATGCGCGTGATCTTTGAGCAGAATTGACGAAAAAACGGCAGGGTGACCACCCTGCCGTTGTCATGCTGTTAGGTTAATGTAAAGAATCTGTAACTTTGCTTGTTTCCGCGCTTAGAGCGTGGTACACTGAGTGTTAAGAAATACAGAAAAGGAAGTTTTGCCATGACGAAGCTCTATACCGACACCTCGGCCAATCTGCCGCTCGCGCTGCTGCGCGAGTACGATATCGCGGTCATTCCGTTTTCCTACACGGTCAACGGCGTGGCGGAGGACTACAACGAGGAGACGGACTTCGACGGCAAGGCCTTCTACGACGCCATGCGCCGGGGCGCCGAGGTCAAGACCTCAATGGTCAACCCCGCAACGGCGGCGGCGTTCTTTGAACGCGCGCTCGCGCAGGGCGACGATGTGCTCTACGTCGGTATGTCCGGCGGCATCAGCGGCACGGCGCACGCCGCGGCGCTCGCGGCGGAGGAGCTGCGGGAAAAATATCCTCGCGCCAAAATCATGACCATCGACACCTACGCCGCCTCGCTCGGCGAGGGCCTGCAGGTGCTCGAGGCGGCGGAGCTGCTGCGCGCGGGCAAGAGCTTTGAGGAGGTCGGTGACCGCATTCTCACGCGCCGCCCCCACATGTGCCAGTTCTTCACGGTGGACGATCTGAACTACCTCAAGCGCGGCGGGCGCATCTCCGGCGCGGCGGCGCTGGTCGGCTCGGTGCTCGGCATCAAGCCCATCCTGCGCGGCGACGAGACGGGCCACATCGTTTCCTGCGGCAAGGTGCGCGGGAATAAGAAGGCCTACGCCGAGCTGGCGGACTATTTCGACAAGCGCGCGCTGGATAAGACCGCGCGCATCGGCATCGCCCACGCGGACAACCGCGAGGGGACGGACTATCTGCTCGGTCTTCTGCGCGAAAGGGGCTTTACCGGCGAATGCCTCGAGGTCTACTACGAGCCGGTCACCGGCGCGCACGTCGGCCCCGGCACGGTGGCGCTCTTTTTCTACGGCACGGAAAAATAACGGGATACATAGCGGGAAAGCATACGGCGCGCCGTATGCTTTCCCATTTTTCTGCAAATCCTACCTTGTGAGAAAAGAGGAGGGATGCGCCATGACGGAACCGACAAAGCCGAACGAGAACGAGGAGCAGAGGTCTGCGCCCGAGCAGACGCCGCCCATGCAGCCCATCGTGGATATGGGAGCCGTGACCACGCGCACCGCGCGCGGCACGGTCTACTGCCTGACGGTCGTCGGGCAGATCGAGGGCCACAGCCTGCTGCCCAACACCGTGAAAACGACCAAGTATGAGCACGTTCTGCCGCTGCTCGCGGCGCTCGACGAGAGCGAGGAGATCGACGGTGTGCTGCTGCTCCTCAACACCTGCGGCGGCGATGTGGAGGCGGGGCTTGCCATCGCCGAGCTGATCGCGGGCATGAGGAAGCCGACCGTTTCGCTCGTGCTCGGCGGGGGACACTCCATCGGTGTGCCGCTGGCCGTCGCGCCGAAGCGCTCGCTCATCGCACCGAGCGCGTCCATGACCGTCCACCCCATCCGCACGAACGGAACGCTCATCGCCGCGCCGCAGACCTATCACTATTTCGACCGCCTGCAGGAGCGCATCGTGCGCTTTGTGACGAAGAATTCCGGCATATCCGAGAAAAAGCTGCTCGCGCTCATGCTGGCCGCCGAGGACATGGCCGCCGACGTCGGCAGCATCCTCTACGGTGAGGAGGCGGTGGCGGACGGACTCATCGACCGTGTCGGCACGCTCGCAGATGCCTACGAGGAGCTTTACGCGCTCATCGCCGAGGCCCGTGCGGCGACGAAGCCGCGGCGGAGACGCGCGGCGCAGGAAAAATGAAGCGAAAAGACGCCCGACGGGCGTCTTTTTTACACTCTGTTCATCATTCGCTCTTGAAAAACGAGGGGGAAAATGGTATAGTACATAAGTTAAAATATGTCTTTTTCTGCCTATTTTTACTCCCTTGCACAAAGGAGATCACGGAATGTACTTAAAAGCGCTCGAAATTCAAGGATTTAAGAGCTTTCCCGATAAAACCGTATTGAACTTCGGTGAGGATATCACCGCCATCGTCGGCCCCAACGGCAGCGGCAAGTCCAACGTGTCGGACGCGATCCGCTGGGTCATGGGCGAGCAGTCGAGCAAATCGCTGCGCGGCGCGAAGATGGAGGACGTCATCTTCGGCGGCACGGAAAAGCGCAGCCAGATGGGCTTCGCGCAGGTGACGCTCGTGCTCGACAACACCGAGCACATCTTCCCCCGAATGGAGGAGAGCGAGGTCGCCGTCACCCGCCGGTATTACCGCAGCGGCGAGAGCGAGTACTACATCAACAAGCAGAGCGTGCGCCTGCGCGACGTGAACGAGCTGTTCATGGATACCGGCATGGGCCGCGAGGGCTATTCCATCGTCGGTCAGGGCAAGATCGACGAGATATTGTCGGTCAAGAGCGCCGACCGCCGCGAGATCTTCGAGGAGGCGGCGGGCATCTCCAAGTTCCGCCACCGCAAGGAGGAGACGGAGCGCAAGCTCGAGCGCACGGAGGAGAACCTCGTGCGCATCAACGACAAGATCGCCGAGCTGGAGCTGCAGGTCGGGCCGCTGCGCTCGCAGGCGGAGAAGGCGAAGAAATATCTGATCCTCCGCGACGAGCTGCGCACGCTGGAGATCTCCGTCTGGCTCGAAAACCTGGACAAGATCAAGACCGATTCCATCAAGCTCAACACCGACTACGCGCTTGCCCAGCAGGAGCTGGAGCGCGCGAACGCCGCGCTGGACGAGCTGTACGCCGCCTCTGAGCAGTTTGCGGAAAAGGCACACGCGAACGACATGGAGCAGGAGCGCCTGCGCACCGAGTGCGCCGAGCTGGACGCGAAGCGCAGCGAGGAGGACGCCGCTGTGGCGGTGCTGCGCACGGGCATCGAGCACAACCGCGCGAGCATCGAGCGCGTGGAGAACGACCTGCGCGACCAGTCGGGCCGCGCGGAGAGCCTGACCGCGCAGATCGCTGCGAAGCACGCGCGCATCGAGGAGCTTGCCGCGCAGGCGGCGGAGCTCGAGGAGGAGCTTCGCACCTTCCTCGCGCAGGCGGAGGAGCTTGCCCGCACGGCCGGCGAGGCTGGCAGCGAGGTCGAGGCTCTGCGCGCGAGGGAAGCGCTGGCGGCCTCCGACGCGGCGGACTGCCGCGCGGACGTGAGCGCGATAAACGCGGGCCTTGCCGAGCTGACCGAGCGCCGCACGGCGCTTGAAGCGGAGAGCGAGAGCGTGGACGGTCAGCTGACCGAGAAGCGCAGGGCTGCGTCCGCGTCCCGCCGCGCCCTTGAGGAGGCGCAGGAGGAGGCCGACGCCGTGCGCAACATCATCTCCGGCCATACCCTCAAGATGGAGGGGCGCGTCAAGCGCGAGGAGACGGCGCGGCAGAAGAGCATCGACCTCACGATGGAAAAGAACAACCTTGACTCCCGCATCCACCTTCTGAGCGAGATGGAAAAAGAGTACGAGGGCTTCAATAAGGCGGTCCGTCTGATCATGCAGGCGGCGGAGAAGAACGCGCTGCGCGGCGTGCACGGGCCGGTCGCCAACCTGATGACGACCGACAAGCGCTATGCCGTCGCCATCGAGATCGCTCTCGGCGCGGGGATGCAGAACGTGGTCGTGGACCGCGAGGAGGACGCCAAGAGCGCCATCAACTTCTTAAAGCAGCGCGACGGCGGCCGCGCGACCTTCCTGCCGCTGACCGCCATCCGCGGAGACGTGCTGCGTGAGGCGGGCGTCGAGCGCGAGTACGGCTACGTCGGCGTCGCGTCGCAGCTTGTGCAGTTCGATAAGCGGTACACGGAAATTTTCAACAATCTGCTCGGCCGCACCGTCGTGGTCGAGGATATGGACTGCGGCATCGCCATCGCGAGAAAGTACAGCAATCGTTTCCGCATCGTCACGCTCGACGGGCAGGTCTTGAACCGCGGCGGCAGCATGACCGGCGGCTCGGTGAGCCGCAGCGCGGGCATTTTGAGCCGCGCCAACGAGCTCAAGGAACTGACTGCCCGGCGGGAGGCCTTAACGGAGAAGCTCGATGCCGCGCTCCGCGAGGCGGACGAGGCCAAGCGCGACCTGAACGCCGCGCAGTATGAGCTGGACGTCGCGCGCGAGCAGCAGCGCGGCGCGGAGGACGCGGTGCTCCGCCTGACGGGCGAAAAGAAGCAGTACGATATGCTGCTCGAATCGCTCCGCGCGCGGGAGAGCGACATCGCCGCCGAGCTCGAGAGCATCACCGCGCGCACGGAGGAGCTGAAAAAGGCAGCCGCCGCCCGCGAGGAGGAGATCAAAAAGCACGAGGCCGAGGCCGCACGCTGCCGTGCGGAGAGCGAGGAAAAGCTCGCCGGCCAGAACGAGCTCCAACGTGACAGCGCGCACCTCGGCGACGAGATCGCCGCGCGCAAGAGCACGCTTGCGGGCTTTACCGCCGAGCGGGAGACGACCGAACGTGCGCTGGGCGACCTCGAGACGCTCGCCCAGCAGATGCGCGGCGACGAGGACGGACGCCGTGCGCTCATCGAGGACTACCGCGCGAAGATCAAGGCCGCGGAGGAGGAGATCGCGCAGCATGACGCGGTGACCGCATCTCTGCGCGCCGACGCCGAGAAGCGCAGGGCGGAGCTGGCGGAGCTGGCGGAGGCCAAGCTGACGCTTGAGGGCGAGCGCAGCGCGAACGACCGCAGATACCGCGAGTGCAATGAGCTGCTCTCTCAGACACAGGCTGCTGCGGGCAGGCTCGAGCAGAAGCGTGTTACCGCCGCGATGGAGGAAAAGCAGATATTGGATAAGCTCTGGGAGAGCTACGAGCTGTCCCACTCTGCGGCGCAGGAGCAGCGCATCGAGCTGGAGAGCGTGCCGAAGGCGAGCCGCCGCATCAATGAATTGAAGCGCGAGATCAACGGCCTCGGCAATGTCAACGTCGGCGCCATCGAGGAATTCGACCGCGTGAACACGCGCTATACCTACCTCACCGGACAGCGCGACGATGTGGAAAAGGCCAAGGAGGAGCTGCTGGGCGTCATTGAGAACATCACGAGCGAGATGACGGTCATCTTCAAGGAGCAGTTCGCTCTCATCCGCGAGAGCTTTCAGGAGACCTTCCTCGAGCTCTTCGGCGGTGGTAAGGCCACGCTCGAGCTGGAGGACGAGAACGCCGTGCTCGACTGCGGCATCGAGATCAAGGTCCAGCCGCCGGGCAAGGCGCTCAAGACGCTCTCGCTGCTCTCGGGCGGCGAGAAGGCGTTCGTCGCCATCGCGCTCTACTTCGCCATTCTCAAGGTCCACCCCACGCCGTTCTGCGTGATGGACGAGATCGAGGCGGCGCTCGACGAGCCGAACGTCATCCGCGTGGCGCACTATATGCGCCGCATCTGCGACAAGACGCAGTTCATCGTCATCACCCACCGCCGCGGCACGATGGAGGCCGCCGACGTGCTCTACGGCGTGACGATGCAGGAGCGCGGCGTGAGCAAGGTGCTGACCATCAACATGAACGACATGGCGAAAGAACTGAACATCAAGGGGTAAGACGATGGGTATTTTTGCAAGGATCAAAAAGGCGTGGTACGACAGCATCATCTGGGAGACCATCGACGAGGATTTCTACGACGAGCTGGAGGAGAGCCTGATCATGGCAGACCTCGGCGCGTCGGTCGCGGCGGACGCCGTGAAGGAGCTGCGTAAGGTGGTATACGAAAAGAGCATTCAGCGCGGCGACGACGTCAAGCAGGCGCTGCGCGATATTTTGGAAAAGAAGCTCGAGGTCGGCGATACGAGCCTCGACCTCTCCACAACGCCGAGCGTCGTGCTCATCATCGGCGTGAACGGCGTGGGCAAGACCACGAGCATCGGCAAGCTCGCCAACCGCTACAAAAAGCAGGGCAAGCGCGTGCTGCTGTGCGCGGCGGATACCTTCCGCGCGGCGGCGGCGGACCAGCTCGAGATCTGGGCAGACCGCGCGGGCGTGGAGATCGTGCGCAGCCGCGAGGGTGCCGATCCCGGCGCGGTGCTGTTCGACTCCCTGCAGGCGGCGAAGGCGAGAAATGTGGACGTTGTGTTCTGCGATACGGCGGGCCGCCTGCACAACAAGGCGAACCTGATGCAGGAGCTGGCAAAGCTGCGCAAGATCATCGACCGCGAAACGCCGGACGCCGCCAAGGAGACGCTGCTCGTGCTCGACGCGACCACGGGGCAGAACGGCTTGCAGCAGGCGAAGGTGTTCCGCGAGACGGCGGGTCTGACCGGCATCATTCTCACGAAGCTGGACGGCACGGCCAAGGGCGGCATCTGCGTCGCCATCGCGCAGGAGCTCGGCGTGCCGGTGAAGTTCGTCGGCCTCGGCGAGGGCATCGACGACCTGCAGCCCTTTGACGCGAAGGAGTATGTCAACGCGCTCATCTGAGCGCGCCGGATGAACAGGGAGGCACGGCATGGAGATCACGAACATCTGCCCCTACTGCGGAGGGGAAATGCGCGAGGGCGCGCTCCCCGCGTACAAGTACGCGCTTACATGGTGTCCGCGCAATGAGCAGGGCGGCATCGTGGAGGGGGAACCCGTTCGGCTGAGCGGGATGCCTGTGATCGAAAGCGTCTATGCGCCCGCGCGTTACTGCGAGAGCTGCCGCGTGGTGATCGTTCCCGTGCCGGAGATCGAGAGCTTTGCGGACAAGGCTGGCAAATGGCTGGATAAAACGCTCGGCTCGCTCGGCGACCGGATAGACCGCGCGGCGGAGCGCCGCGAGGAGGAGAAGGCCGCGCGGGAGAGAGAAGAAAAACGGAACAAGGACCCTTGGGAGGTATAGCATGAAGCTGGTATTGGCAACACAGAACCCCAAGAAATTAAAGGAAATGAACGAGATCCTGAGCCATCTCGGCGTGGAGGTCGTGAGCGAGGCGGAGCTGGGCGTGAGGATCGAGGTCGAGGAGACCGGCGAGACCTTCACCGACAATGCCCGCCTGAAAGCGACGGCGGTGATGCAGGCGACCGGCCTGCCCGCTGTGGCGGACGACTCCGGCCTCTGCGTGGACGCGCTCAACGGCGGCCCCGGCGTGTACAGCGCGCGCTTCGGCGGCGAGGGACTGGACGACAAGGGACGCTACACGCTGCTCCTCGAGATGCTGCGCGGGCAGACCGACCGCGCCGCGCACTTCCACACCTCCATCGTCTGCGCGTTCCCGAACGGCGACGAGCTGGTGTGCGAGGGTGAGTGCCCGGGCACCATCGCGTTCGCGCCGATGGGCGAGGGCGGCTTCGGCTACGACCCCGTATTCTTTGTGCCTGAGCTGCGCAAGACCTTCGGCCAGCTCACGGCGGAGGAAAAGGCGTCCGTCTCGCATCGCGGGAAAGCGCTGCGCGCCTTTGCCGTGGCACTCGACGACTATCTGAAAGGAAACGAATAAATGGAACTGACCGGAAAGCAGCGCGCCCAGCTGCGCGCCATGGCGAATGAGCTGGAGCCCATCGTCCACATCGGCAAGGACGGCATCGGCGAGAATCTCGTCAAGCAGGCGAACGACGCGCTTGAGGCGCGCGAGCTCATCAAGTGCCGCGTGCTCGATAACAGTATGCTCACCGCGCGCGAGGCCTGCGACGAGCTCAGCCGCCTCACCCGCTCCGAGCAGGTGCAGGTCATCGGCACGAAATTCGTGCTCTATCGCGAGACGCACGCCAAGCCCAAGGAAAAGCGCATCGCGCTCGTGAAGGATAAGAAGAAAAAGACCGTCTGAACAGGACGATAAAGAGGGATTTTCATTGAAGATCGGAATTTACGGCGGCAGCTTCAACCCGCCGCATTTGGGGCACCAGAACGCCGCCGTCGAGGCGGCGGAGAAGTGCGCGCTGGATAAGCTCCTGCTCATTCCGGCGGGCATCCCGCCGCACAAGGTGATGGAGCAGGGGAGCCCCGCGAACGAGCACCGTCTCGCCATGACGCGGCTCATGGGCGGACAGGCCGCGCTTCAAAGCGGCGTCGAGGTCGAGGTGCTCGACCTCGAGATGGCGCGCGAGGGCAAGAGCTATACCGTCGATACGCTCCGCGCCCTGCGCCGGCAGTACCCCAACGGCGAGCTGCTGCTCTTTATGGGGACGGATATGTTCTTCTCCTTTGAGAGCTGGCGCGCGCCGGAGGAGATCGCGGAGCTCGCGAAAGTTGTTGCTTTCTACCGCAACGCGGATGACAGCGCCGCGGCCTTTGCCGCGCAGGCAGAGAAGCTCCGTGCGCGCTTCGGCGGCAGCTTTGAAGCGCTCGCACTCGACCGCGTGATCGAGGTCTCCTCGACCGCGCTGCGCGCGGGCATGGCAAGCGGCACGAGCGAAGCGATGCTCGAGCCGCAGGTCTACGGCTATATCCTGCGCGAGCATTTATACGGAACAAATCTTGATCTCAAGCGTCTAACGGTACAGCAGCTCCGTCCCATCGCGCTGAGCTATCTCAAGGCCAAGCGCTGCGCCCATGTGCTCGGCACGGCGGCGACGGCGGTGAAGCTGGCGGAGAAATACGGCGTGGACGTTCACCGTGCGGAGGTCGCGGGACTGCTGCACGACTGCACAAAGAAGCTCTCGATGCCGGAGCAGCTCGCGCTGTGCGAGAAGTACGGCATCGCGCTCGATGAGCTGGAGAAAAAGGCGCTCAAGCTGCTCCACGCCAAGACCGGCGCGGCGCTCGCGCGGGACGTGTTCGGCGTGGACGATGAAATTTACAATGCGATCCTCTGGCACACGACCGGAAAGCCGGACATGACGGTGCTGGAAAAGGTCATCTACCTCGCGGACTTCATCGAGCCGACGCGCGATTTTCCGGGCGTAGACGCGCTGCGGAGGACTGTGTGGGAGGATCTGGACCGCGGGCTTCTGATGGGCCTTGAAATGACGGTCGAGGAAATGGAGGAGATGGGGAACCCCATCCACGTCAACACCCTGGCGGCACGTGATTATCTGAAAGGAAAGACAAATGAAGGGAAAGCGGGAAGCGGACAACAACTTTAACTTCAAATCGGAAAAGCTCGACGAGCTGCGCTCCCGTGTGGACGCGGCCTTCGACGAGCACGGCGACGAGGCGTGGGAGCAGATCAAGGGCATTTTCACCCACCCCAAAAGACTGCTCGTCGCCGCGCTGGCGGCGGTGCTGCTCGTCGGCGTGATCACCGTCGGCGGCTATCTGCTGAAGATCCGTGCGCCGGAGCTGCCGAACAAGGACAATACGCAGAAGGATCCCAACCGGCCGCAGGTCGATGAGATCGACTACGGCGACGGCGTGCGCCCGCGCGTGAGCGGCGAGCGGAAAAGCAAGGACTTCTACACGGTCCTTGTGCTCGGCCGCGACACGGGCGGAGGCGGCAACACCGACACGATGCTGCTCGCGAGCTACGACGTGACGAACCAGAAGGCGACGGTCATGTCCATCCCGCGCGACACGATGGTGAACGTCCCGTGGGATGTGAAGAAGATCAATTCCGTCTACAACTACTACGGCGGAGGCGATAAGGGCATCAAAGCGCTCTATAAGGAGATCTCCCAGCTCGTCGGCTTTGAGCCGGACTATCAGGTGGTCGTGGAGTGGGAGGCCGTCGGCGCGATCGTGGAGGCCATCGGCGGCGTGTACTTCGACGTGCCCTACAACATGGACTACCATGACCAATATCAGGATCTTGTCATCGAGCAGGAAAAGGGCTACCGCAAGCTCAACGGCGACGACGCCATGCAGGTCATCCGCTGGCGCAAGAACGACTCCAACAGCCCCTACGGCAACCCGCAGATCGGCGACAGCGGGCGTATGCAGATCCAGCAGGATTTCCTCAAGGCGGTCATCAAGCAGCTTCTGCAGCTCAAGAACGTGGTCAACCCCGGTAAGCTCGCCGAGGTGTTCCGGGAGAATGTGGAGACCGACCTCTCCTTTGAAAACATCCTCTGGTTCGGCAAGCGGGCGGTGTTCGGCGGCCTTTCGCTGGAGGACGTGAGCTTCATGACCATGCCTTGGACGGGCGTATACGTTTACAGCCGCACGCTCAGCGCCGAGTACGGCAGGACGATGAAGCTCGACTATGTGGTGCCGCAGGCCAACGCGCTGCTGGACCTGGTGAACGATTCCCTCAGCCCGTTCACGGAGAAATTCACGCTGCGCGATCTGGATATCATGTCCGTCAACGCGGACGGCTCGCTCGCCTCCTCCACCGGACGGGTGGAGGACAGCAAGGCGGCGGCCGCGCCGCCGGTGTTCGTTGATCCGTACACGGGAAGGATCGCGAACAGCTCGGAGAGCACGGGCGGCGAAACGGAAGAAAACGATCCGCCGGCAGAGGTGACCTCGGGGAGCCTGACGGTCATCGGCGAGGCGACGGGAAACGAATAAATCGGAAAGGGAAAAGAGAATGGTAAACGCAAAGGAAATGGCGCTTGCGGCCGCCAAGGCGCTCGACAGCAAGAAGGGCCGCGACATCAAGGTGCTGGAGATCGACAAGATCACTACGCTGGCGGATTATTTCGTCATCTGCTCCGGCGGCAGCAACACGCAGATCAACGCGCTGTGCGACGAGGTGGAAAAGGAGCTGGATCAGCTCGGCGAGCAGCCCATTCACCGCGAGGGCTATCGCGGCGGCACCTGGGTGCTGCTGGACTACGGCTGCGTGGCGGTCCATGTGTTCAATGAGGAGGCCCGCGCGTTCTATGGGCTGGAGCGCTTGTGGAGCGACGGCCACGCGCTGGACCTCACCGGCGTGCTGACGCCGGACGCGGCAAAATAAAAGCGTAAAAATAGAAGCGACTATGGAAATACAGAAGGAGAAAGTCATGAAGTACGATTTCGCAGCCATTGAGAAAAAATGGCAGGACAAGTGGGAGCAGGAAAAGCCCTACGCCGCCGTGACCGGCGATCCGAGACCGAAATTCTACGGGCTCATCGAGTTCCCGTACCCTTCCGCCGCCGGATTGCACGTCGGCCATCCGCGCCCCTTTACGGCAATGGACATCATCTGCCGCAAGAAGCGGATGCAGGGCTACAACGTCCTCAATCCCATCGGCTTTGACGCCTTCGGTCTGCCGACGGAGAACTTTGCCATCAAGAACCACATCCATCCCGCCATCGTCACGCAGCAGAACATCAAGAACTTCCCCCGCCAGCTCAAGATGCTCGGCTACGGCTTCGACTGGGACCGTGTGGTGGACACCACCGACCCCAATTACTACAAGTGGACGCAGTGGATCTTCCTGCAGATGTTCAAGCATGACCTGGCCTACAAGACCACCATGCCCGTCAACTGGTGCACGAGCTGCAAGTGCGTGCTGGCAAACGAGGAGGTCGTCGAGGGTGTTTGCGAGCGCTGCGGCAGCGAGGTCATCCGCAAGGAAAAGAGCCAGTGGATGCTGCGCATCACGAAGTACGCCGACCGCCTGATCGACGATCTGGACGATGTGGACTTCATTGAGCGCGTCAAGACCCAGCAGCGCAACTGGATCGGCCGCTCCACCGGTACGGAGGTCACCTTCAAGACCAACACCGAGGACGACATTACCGTCTATACCACCCGTGTGGATACGCTCTTCGGCGTGACCTACACGGTCATCTCTCCCGAGCATCCGCTGCTCAAGAAGTGGCAGCCCCTTATCAAGAACTGGGACGAGGTCGCCGCCTATCAGGAGGCCGCCGCCCGCAAGAGCGACTTCGAGCGCGGCGAGCTGAACAAGGACAAGACCGGCGTCCGCCTCGACGGCATCGAGGTCATCAACCCCGCCAACGGAAAGGTCGTGCCGATGTTCGTCTCCGACTACGTTCTGATGGGCTACGGCACCGGCATCGTCATGGGCGTTCCGGGCCATGACCAGCGCGACTGGGACTTCGCCACCGCATTCCATATCCCCATCGTCGAGGTGGTCGAGGGCGGCGACATCACCAAGGAGGCCTTCACGCTCAAGGACGATACGGGCATCATGGTCAACTCCGGCTTCCTCAACGGAATGACCGTCAAGGAGGCTATCCCCGCGATGAAGCAGTATGCCATCGAGCAGGGCTGGGGCCATGAGAAGGTCAACTACAAGCTGCGTGACTGGGTGTTCTCCCGCCAGCGCTATTGGGGCGAGCCTATTCCTCTGGTCAACTGCCCGACGTGCGGCTGGGTGCCCGTTCCCGAGGAGGAGCTGCCGCTCGTTCTGCCGCAGGTCGAGAGCTACGAGCCGACCGACGACGGCGAGAGCCCCATCTCCAAGATGATCGACTGGGTCAACACGAAATGCCCGAAGTGCGGCGGCCCCGCCAAGCGCGAGACCGACACCATGCCGCAGTGGGCGGGGTCGAGCTGGTACTTCCTGCGCTATATGGACCCGCACAACGACAAGGCGCTTGTCTCCCACGAGGCGGAAAATTACTGGGGCCCCGTGGACTGGTACAACGGCGGCATGGAGCATACCACGCTTCACCTGCTCTACTCCCGCTTCTGGCATAAGTTCCTGTACGACATCGGCGTCGTGCACACCAAGGAGCCCTACGCCAAGCGCACGAGCCACGGCATGATCCTCGGCCAGAACCCGCACTACGTCGGCAACGTCTCCACGCAGGAGGAGAAGGACGCTCTCATTGCCAAGTACGGCAATCAGGCGCTGCGTCCGGCGGTGAAGATGTCGAAGTCCCTCGGCAACGTCGTCAACCCCGACGATGTGGTCAAGGCCTACGGCGCGGACACCATGCGCCTTTATATCATGTTCATCGGCGACTTCGAAAAGGTCGCGACCTGGTCCGACGACGCGGTGAAGGGCTGCAAGCGCTTCCTGGACCGCGTGTGGAACCTCGCGGAGATGGCGACGGCGGACAAGACCGTTTCCGAGAAGAACGAGCCCATCATCCACAAGACCATCAAGAAGGTCACGGACGACATCGACACGCTCAAGATGAACACCGCCATTGCCGCGCTCATGACGATGGTCAACGAGTTCTACGCCAACGGCCTCACCCGCGGCGATTTTGAGAAGCTGCTGCTCATGCTCTCGCCCTTCGCGCCGCACATGGTCGAGGAGCTGTGGGAGCAGCTCGGCTGCGCCGCTGAGTACGGCAAGATGGCCATGCAGATGCCCTGGCCGGAGTACGACGAGAGCAAGACCGTCGCCGCCCACACCGAGATGGCGGTGCAGGTCAACGGCAAGCTCAAGGGCACCGTCACCGTGGCGATGGACAGCGAGCAGGATGCCGTCGTCGAGGCCGCCCGTCAGGTCGAGAAGATCGCCAAGGCGCTCGACGGGATGCAGATCGTCAAGGTCATTTTCGTCAAGAATAAGCTCATCAACCTGATCGTCAAGCCGCAGTGAGCGAATTTCTGCGAAAAAACGAAAAAGGATATTGACAAGCCGGCGGTTTTTCAATATAATACCCACGTTAGTCATGTCAATGACTCTTAAAGAGCACTCAGGAAACAGCCGGGTGCATCGGAGGGAGGGAAAACATAAATGTCCGAGGTCCATGTCAAGGAAGGCGAGAGTCTGGACAGCGCTCTGAAGAGATTCAAGAGAAGCTGCGCCAAGGCCGGCGTTCTGGCGGAGGTCCGCAAGCGCGAGTGCTATGAAAGCCCGAGTGTGAAGCGCCGCAAGAAGAGCGAGGCTGCCCGCAAGAACCGCAATAAGCGCTATTACTAAGATCATTCAAAAAAAGAAGCATCACAGTTGTGATGCTTCTTTTTTTGAGCTTGGCTTCAGCGCTTGTCGCTCACCGCTTCGCGCGCTGCAAGGTGTCGCTGCGGACGCGCAGGTCGTCCTGCGCGACGGATTCGTTTGGTTTCGCGCCGTGCGCGGCGCGAAATGACGAGGGCTGCTTGCTATCCTGCGCGGGGCGTGCTATACTCGTGCCAAAGGGAGTGGATACGATGAAGGAACACATTCTGGCCTTTGGCTGCGAGACGATCGCGCCGCTGCTGACGCAGACCTTTGCGCCGCGCAAAATGGCGGTGAAGGCCGTGCCGCTTGCGGACTACGCGCAGACGGTCGGCGCACTCGCGGGCGCGGCGGATTGCCTGCGCACGGAGGAGGTCTATGCCGGGCTGCCGCTGGGCGAGCCGATGCTCGTGTTCTGCGGCTTCTACGGCGACCGCATGAACCACGCGCTGAACGCAATGCGACGCACCGGACTGCGCATTCCGTATAAGGCGATGCTGACCGCGGCGAACCGCGGCTGGAGGCCCGCGGAGCTGTTCGCGGAGCTTCAGAAGGAGCACGCGGCAATGACCGCTAAGCGTTGAGCAGCTCCGGCAGGAGGTCGCTGACCTCGGGATACATGAGAAAGGCGGTCTCCATGCCGCGCTCACGTCCGAGCCGGAGCTTGCATCGCAGCGTTTCGGCGGTGTCGAAGAGAACAAAATGCGCCCGGCCCTGCGCGGTGTAGCTGAAATAATTCGCGCACAGCTCCTCGGAGAAAAAGACCGCCGCGCCGCAGCGCTCGCGCCGTGCGGACAGCTCCTCCGGTGTGAGCGGCGTTCCCTCGCCGCTGCGGCAGGGGAGAACGAAGTCCATCGCAAGGCGCTGACAGTCGAGTGCGATGCGCTGCGTGCCGTAGCGCGCGGCGGCGTCGCTCAGCCGCTCGCGCAGTGTCCCGCCGGAGAGCGCGGTGCAGATGAGCACACTCGCCTCGGGTACGGCAAAGCGCTCTGGCACATAGAGCCGCCGTCCGCTCTGCGCGAGCATCGCGCCGAGCCGCGAGAGAAAGGGAAGACGATCCTCCCGCGCGCCTCCCTCAAAGTCCGCGAGCACGCCGCCGAAGCGGTGCGCATGGCACTCGCCGAGGATGGCGCGGCAGAGCATGAGCAGCTCCGGCAGAGGACCATTGCAGCGGTCGGAGAGACCGAGCAGGCCGCCCTGCGCTCCGCGCGGCAGCTCGCTGCGCAGCAGCCGCCCGCCGTCGCCGACAGCGTAGGCGATGTGGACGAGCGGCACACGGTAGCCGCGGCAGCTTGCGGCCTCCGCCGGCGTGACCGCGAGAAAGACAGACACAGGCGATACCCCCTTGCAGAAAACGGGAAAAATTGGTAGACTACCAATATAGATATGCACCCGGAAAGGAAACCATGCCGATGCTCCTGACACCTCATTGGGTTTTTGACGATTATACCGCCGTGACGCCGGACTTCCTGCGCGCGCATGGCGTGACGCTGCTGCTCACCGACCTCGACTATACGCTCGCGCCCAAGTCCGTCCGCGAGCCGGACGACGCGGTGCGCGTGTGGCTCGCCGCACTGGCGGCAGCGGGCGTCACCGTCGCCGTTTTGTCGAACAACCGCAGCCCGCGGCGCGTGCAGCGCTTCTGTGCGGGGCTGGGCATCGACTTCGTGGGCCACGCGCAAAAGCCCTCGCGAAAGGGCTACCGCCGCGCGCTGGAGAAGTTCAAAACGCCGCAGGAGCATACGGCGATGCTCGGCGACAAGCTGCTCACGGATATCCTCGGTGCAAAGCGCAGCGGTGTGCTGGCGCTGATGGTGGAGCCGAAGGGCGGCGCGCGCGGTCCGTGGCAGAAGGTGCTCCATGCCCTGCAGGAGCCGTTCAAGCGCGCGAGCGCGCACGACGAGCGCACGGCGCGGCAATAATTTTGCAAAATTTGGCGCAAGATAGAGAAAACTACTTGCAATGAGGCCCTATATGCGGTAAAATACCATAGGTTAAAAACCGATACTTTATGAATTTGAGGAAGTCCGTAGTGATTTCCTCGGGAATATGGAGGAAAAAACTATGGCAACCATTACAGCCGGTGATTTCAGAAACGGCAAGACCTTTGAGATGGACGGCAAGGTCTATCAGGTCGTCGAGTTCCAGCACGTCAAGCCCGGCAAGGGCGCGGCGTTCGTCCGCACCAAGATGCGCAACGTCGAGACCGGCGCGGTCACCGAGACCTCTTTCAACCCCACCGCGAAGTTCGACGAGGCGTTCGTGGAGCGCAAGGACATGGAGTACAGCTACAACGACGGCGATCTCTACTACTTCATGGATCAGGAGACCTATGATATGGTCCCCCTGAACCGCGAGCTGCTCGGCGATGCGTTCCGCTTCGTCAAGGAAAACACCATGTGCAAGGTTCTGTCCGTCAAGGGCCGCGTGTTCGGCATCGAGCCGCCCAACTTCGTTGAGCTGGTCGTTACCAAGTCCGAGCCGGGCGCCAAGGGCGACACCGCCACCAACGTGACCAAGCCCGCCATCGTCGAGACCGGCGCCGAGATCAAGGTCCCCCTGTTCATCAACGAGGGTGACAAGATCCAGATCGACACCCGCACCGGCGAGTACATGGGCCGCGCCAAGTAAAAAAACAAGTCAGCAGGAAACCGTTTGATCTGATCTGAAAGGAGAAGCATTATGGGTATTTCTGAAAAGATCGCTTATCTCAAGGGCCTGATGGAAGGCATGAACGTGGATACGGAGTCCAACGAGGGCAAGCTCTTTGCCGCCGTCGTGGACGTGCTCGATGAGATCGCCCTCGAGGTCGAGGACCTGACCGACGAGGTCATGGAGCTCGGCGACGGGCTGGACGTCATCAGCGACGACCTCTCCGACGTGGAGGACATCGTCTACGACGAGTGGGACGATGACGACGATGACGATGACGATGATGACGAGGACGACGAGGAAGAGGAGTGCTACGCCACCACCTGCCCCGAGTGCGAGGAGGAGATCTTCTTCGACGACACCATGCTCGAGGACGGCGAGATCATTTGCCCGAACTGCGGCGCGAAGCTGGAGTTCGACCTCTCCGATCTGGCCGACGCCGCGGACGAGGATAAGGACGAGGAGTAAATCCGCAAAACGAAACGCGCAGCCCTTCGGCTGCGCGTTTTTTTTATGTTTTTTTCAGAACGGCCGCTTGGCGACCTCGACGATGGTATCCAGCATCCCCTGAATCTGCGGGGTGAGGACCTTGTTCTTGTGATAGATGACCTGGCGGAACTGCGACATTTTGCAGTCCTCGACGCGCACCGCGGCAAGACTCTTTTCATGGATGCTCTTTTTCACGGTGTAGAGCGGTAGGACGGTCATGTACGCGGGATTCTCATACAGCAGGCGCAGGGCGAGTACATCGTCCTCCAGCTCGAGGAAGGGACGGATCTCCAGACCCTGACGGGCCAGCTCGGTGTCGAACAGGTCGCGGTAGGCGTTCGTGCGGTTCATCAGGATAAATGGGTGGTCGACCAGCTCGGCCAGACGGATGCTCTCGCGCGCGGCGAGCGGGTTATCGCGGTTTGTGACCACCACGACCTCCTCCTCGGCCTCAAAGACCTTGACGAACTGCGGGTCGAGCACCTGAGAATCGAGCGTGTAAATGAGGTCGAGCTCGTTTTTGAGCAGCTTGTCCTTGAGCGAGGCGACCATATCGGCGTGCAGGCGCATCATCACATGGGGGAAGCGTTGGCGGAAGGCCGGGACAATGTCGGAGAACGACGCGGTCATAAGGGAATTGAGCGTGCCGACCTGCACCATGCCCGTCAGCTCCGTTTCCTCGGAGGCAAAGACCTGCGCGCGGGCGACGGCGCTGACGATATCGCGGGCATAGGAGATGAAGTTCTTGCCGTACTGCGTGATGGAGACGTTCTTCCCGATGCGGTCGAACAGACGCACGCCCAGCTCGCGCTCAAGCTGCTGGATCTGCACGGTGACGGCGGACTGGGAATAGTCCAGCGCCTCGGCAGCCTTGGAGAAGCTGTTGAGCTCAGTGACCTTCAGAAACGTGACAAGATTGCGGATCTCCATGTGCGTGTATCTCCGATTTCAAAAAATTTAAATGATTCTTCAAATATACTAATAAAAAGAATGAATGTTGTCAAGACCATTCCGAAAAGAAAAAAGGGCGTCTGCCCTTTTTTCTTACTGCTTGGAGGAGAGATAGTAGTCGCTCTCGCCGGGATGGTAGAACGGACAGGCAGGGTAGTCCCCGCGCAGGAATTGGGCCATTTCGTCCTCGTCCAGCTCGGCGCCCTGTTCGCAGGTGTAGCAGTCGTACTCCTCGTCGTAGACGTAGTTCATGCAGTCCTCGCAGCGGCTCTGCTTCGCCATCGCGCGCCCTCCTCAGTCCTTGTACTCGATGTGCAGCAGCTCGTGCGCGCGGTCGGCGAGACCGTTTGCGTACATCGCGTCGATGACCGGGTTGCGCTCGCTGCGCTTGAACATGGCGCTGCGGTCGATCTCGTAGAGCCCCTGCGCGCGCTGGAGCTTTTTCGCCATCAGGGCGTAGGGCTGGCCCGCGCCGCCGACGCAGCCGGTGCGGCAGGACATGACCTCGACGAGGTCCGCCTGCACCTCGCCGCTCTGGATCTGGTCGAGCAGCTTTGCGGCGCTGCCGAGCCCGTGGACGATGGCGACGCGCACCTTGCGGCCGTTGATCGTGACCTCGGCAAAGCGGACGGCGTCCGTGCCGCGGAGGCCGCTGTGCTCGATGGTGCGCAGGGCGTTCTTGCTCTTGTCGGGGGTGCAGCAGCGGATGACTGCCTCAGCCACGCCGCCGCTCGTGCCGAAGATCTCCGCCGCGCCGGAGCCCATGCCGTAGGGCAGGTCGGGGGATTCCTTCTCCAGCATCTGGAAGCGGATGCCGGACTCCTTCATCATCTGCACGACCTCCTGCGTGGTGAGCACAAGGTCGACGTAGGGGACGCCATAGGCGTCGCGGAACTCCTCGCGCCGCGCCTCCATCTTCTTGGCGGTGCAGGGCATGATGGCGATGTGGAAGGTCGTGCGGCCGTCCTCGGCGTCCTTCTTGCGGTAGTTTTCCTTGAGCACGGACGCAAACATCTGCATGGGGGAGCGGGCGGTGGAGAGATTCTTCAGAAATTCGGGACGCTCGTTTTCCACATACTTCACCCACGCGGGGCAGCAGGAGGTCATCAGCGGCAGGTTCTCGCCGGTCTCGAGCCGGCGCAGGAACTCGGCGGATTCCTCGCGCACGGTGAGATCTGCGCCGAAGATGGTGTCGTACACCTCGTCCGCGCCCATGATCTTGAGCGCGGTGACGAGCTTATCGAGCACGTTTTCGCCCGCGGGGAGGCCGTAGGCCTCGCCGATGGCGACGCGCACGGCAGGCGCGATCTGAATGACGACGCGCTTTTGCGGGTCCTGCAGGGCTTTCCACGCGGGGCCAATGTCGTTCTTGATGGTGATGGCGCCGGTGGTGCACACGGCGGAACACTGTCCGCAGCTGACGCAGTGCGTCTCGCTCAAGGGCTTATTGTCCGTCGTGGCGATGTGCAGGCCCGGGCCACGGCCGGCAAAGCGCAGATTGCTGACGCCCTGCACCTCGTGGCAGACGCGCACACAGTCGCCGCAGAGGATGCACTTGTTGAGGTCCATCGTAACGGAGGGACTGGAGAAGTCCATCTTGACGTGCTCGCGTGTATCGTCGAAGCGGACGCGGTGGATGCCGAAGCGGACCGCCATCTCCTGCAAGCGGCAGGCGCGGTTCTTCTCGCAGGTGGTGCAGTCGCGGCAGTGCGCGGAGAGCAGCAGCTCGATGATCATGCGGCGGTACTTGAGCAGCCGCGCCGTGTTGGTGCGGATGTGCAGCTCGTTTTTCGGCGGCATGGTGCAGGCCGCGTCGATCTTTCCGGTGCCCTCCTCCTCGACCATGCACATACGGCACGCGCCGTAAACGGACAGATCGGAATGGAAGCAGAAGTTGGGAATCTCAACGCCGGCCTTGCGGCAGACCTCGAGCACGTTGGGTTCGTTGTCATATTCCACGCGGATGTTGTCCACGTACATAACGCCCTTAGACATCGAGCTCCACCTCCTTGATCGCGTCGAAGGGACAAGCCTCGATGCAGGTATAGCATTTCACGCACTTTTCCGGGTCGATCGAAAACGGCGAGCGGACGACGCCGGTGATGGCGTTCGCATGGCAGTTGCGCGCGCACTTGCTGCACCCGCGGCAGATGGCGGGGTCCACGACCAGACAGATGCGGTTGTAGGGCAGATCGCCCGGCTGGATGGGATAGCGGTGGTCGCTTTCGCACAGCGCGCAGCGACCGGCCAGATGGCCGCGAAACTCCTCGGGGAAGTATTTCACGGCGCTTTGCAGCGTCGAGAACGAGCCGCGCCCGAGGTTGCAGAAGGCGGTGACGGAGATCATCTCGCCGAGGTCCATGAGCAGGGAGAAGTCCTCCTCGCTCAGCCGGTAATTGCGCAGCGCCCACAAAAGCTCGTTCATGCGCTTGGTGCCCTCGCGGCAGGAAACGCACTTGCCGCAGAACTCCGTCTGCGTATACTGCATGAAGCGGCAGGCGACGTCCACCATGCAGCGGTCCTCGTCGAGGACAGTGATGACGCTGTCGCCGCGGCGGATGCCGTAGGGCTTGAGCTGCTGAAAATGCAGCGGCAGGTCAAGCTGCTCGGCGGACAGAAGTCCGCCGCTGGGGCCGCCGATCTGCACGGCCTTGCACCTTTTTCCGTTCACCATGCCGCCGCCGAGCTGCTCCACGACCTCACGCAGCGTGGTCGATTCCTCGGGGATGTCCACATGACCGGGGCGGTTGATGTCGCCCTTGAGCATAAAAATTCTTGCCATTCGATCCACTCACTTTTTCTTGCGTTTGCGTATAATACACAACAATATAACACTCTATCACTATACGGAAAAAATGTAAAGAGAAGCGTTCATAAATAATCTGAATAGGTCGAAAACCATGACGAAAAAGGCATAAAGACCGACCGGAGAAGCGCCCCGCAAGGCTCTCAACGCCGTACAGGAGCCGGCGCGGCAGGCCAAAAGACAAAGAAAGCGGGGGACGCTGCGCGTCCCCCGCTTTTCAGATCAGCTCTGTTTCCTCGTCGTCCAGCAGCTGCATCACCGATACCTCGTAGGCGGTACGCTCCTCGCTGCCCGCGTCGGTCTGCTTGATGTAGGTGCGGCTCTGCACGCGGCCCTCAAGCGTCAGGCGGTCGCCCACCTGCATTTCTGCAATCTTGGCGGCGACCTTTCCCCACGCGATGCAGGGCAGATAGTCCGCGCGTCCGTAGCGGCGGTTGACCGCCAGGATCATATCGCAGATGCTGCGCCCCAGCGGCGTGCGCCGCAGCGTCGGCTGCTTGCACAGCACGCCCGAGAGCAGGATGCGGTTGAAGTGCCCGCCGTCGCACGGCTCGATGGACTGGGCAAAGGTGGAGATGACCAGACGGCTGCCGTGCCCGCTGCGGTTGTTGAACGAGCGGAGCTGTCCGGTCACGCGCAGGGGCGTGCCCTCTGCAATGTCGATGCCCTCCAGCAGAGTGGAAGGGGCGAGGATGAGAGGCAGGTCACTCTGCCCGGACAGACGCTCCACGCGCAGCGGAAAGCGGTAAAAGCTCTCGCCGTGATTCTCGTGCGAAAAGGAGGGAGCCGCGCCGGCTGTGCCCCAAAGCTCCACATAGTTCTGACTTTTTTCCATAGCGTACACCTCAAAGTATGTTGTTGGTGCAGTCTATGAAAGGAGCCGCGCGAGTATGACAAAAGGGAAGCCCATGCGGGCTTCCCTTTGCTGCGATTGGAGAGAGGAGCTTACATCTTGGAGATGATGTCCACGATCTCCGCGCCGATGCGCTTCTGAGCCTCGATGGTGGCGGCGCCGATGTGCGGCGTGCAGGAGACCATCGGGTGAGAGTAGAGCGCCTTGTTGGTGGCGGGCTCGTCGGCGTACACGTCCAGACCGGCGGCGCGGACCTTGCCGCTCTCCAGACCGGCGAGCAGGGCGGCCTCGTCAACGTTGGTGCCGCGGGAGGTGTTGATGATGACGACGCCGTCCTTCATCTTGGCAATGCGCTCGGCATTGATGAGCGCGCCGCCGTCGACCGCGGGAGCGTGGACGGAGATGAAGTCAGCCTTCGCCAGCAGCTCGTCCATCTCAACGTAGGGAATACCCAGCTGCTCCTCGATGCCGGGGATGTGGAAAATATCGAAGGCGATGACGTTCATGCCGATGGCCTTGGCCATCACGCCGAGCTTCTGACCGATGCGGCCAAAGCCGACGACGCCGAGGGTCTTGCCGCACAGCTCGATGCCCTTGCCGTAGGCCTTCTTTTCCCACTGGCCGTTGCGCATGGTGTAGCCGGCGTGGGAGATGTAGCGTGCGCAGGAGAACATGTGCGCCATAGCGAGCTCGGCGACGGACTCGGAGGAAGCGCGCGGGGTGTTCTTCACGTCGATGCCGGCGGCCTTGGCATAATCGACGTCGATGTTGTCAACGCCTACGCCGCCGCGGATGATGAGCTTGAGCTGGCTGCCCTTGGCCTCGTCGATCTGTGCGGCGCGGACCTTGGTCTTGGAGCGGACGACGACCACGTCGAAGTCACGCAGGGCCTTGCCCAGCTCGGCGGGCTCGTAGAACTGCTCGACGACCTCGTGACCCTGAGCCTTCAGCTCGGCCATCGCGGTCTTATCCATACCGTCAGTAACAAGAATACGCATGATAACTTTCTCCTTGTAAATTTTTTAAAATGGTTTTACTTGTGCTCGGCCTCGAACTTCTTGAGGAAGTCGACCAGCGCCTGCGCGCCCTCGATGGGCATGGCGTTGTAAACGCTCGCGCGCAGACCGCCGACGGACTTGTGGCCCTTGAGGTTATCGTAGCCCGCAGCCTTGGTGGCGGCGACGACTTCGGCATCCAGCTCGGCGGAGTCGGTGACGAAGGGGATGTTCATGAGAGAGCGGAACTCCGGCTCGACCGTGCCGTGGAACATCTTGGAGGAATCCAGGAAGTCATAGATGACCTTGGCCTTGGCGATGTTGCGCTTGTGCATCTCCTCAAGACCGCCGATGCTCTTGAGATACTTGAAGACCTTGCCGCAGCAGTAGATCGCCCAGCAGTTGGGGGTGTTGTACATGGAGCCGTTCTTGGCGTGGGTGTCGTAGCGCATGTAGATGGGCATCTTGGGGTCGAGGTCCTCGCGGATGAGGTCCTCGCGGATGATGACGATGACCATGCCGGCAGGGCCGACGTTCTTCTGCACGCCCGCGTAGATCATGCCGTAGTCGCTGACGTTGCAGGGCTGGGAGAGGAACATGGAGCTCTGGTCGGAGACGAGGATGTGGCCCTTGGTGTTGGGCAGCTTCTGCCAGGTCACACCGTGGATGGTCTCGTTCTCGCAGATGTAAACGTAGTCGGCGTCATCGGGAATATCGAGATCGGAGCAGTCGGGAATGTAGCTGTAGTTCTTATCCTTGGAGGAAGCGGCAACGATGACCTCGCCGTACTTCTTGGCTTCCTTGATGGCCTTGCTGGACCATGCGCCGGTGTCGATGTAGACGGCCTTGCCGTTCTTCATCAGGTTCCAGGGAACCGCCGCGAACTGGAGGGTGGCGCCGCCCTGAATGAAGAGGACCTTATAGTTGTCGGGGATCCCCATCAGGTCGCGCAGGTCGGCGTCGGCCTCGTCGATGATCTGCTGGAAGACCTTGGAGCGGTGGGACATCTCCATGACGCACATGCCGCTGCCGCGGTAGTTCATCATCTCGTCACGGATCTCCTCCAACACGGGCTCGGGCATCATGGCGGGACCGGCGGAGAAGTTGTAGGTGCGATTGTACTTCATTGTTGTTTCCTCCTGATCGTTGTTATTTTAAGGTAAAATGACGGTTTTTGCCTGATTTGACAAGTACAGTATAGTACAGCTTATTTGGATAATCAATAGAAAAAAAGAAATGACCTGAATGATTTTTTGTCAACAAAACAAAAAGTAAGATTTTTGCGCTTCGGCTTGAAAAAGCAAAGCGGGGCGGCGGTCTTAAAAAAGATGTAAGAAAGTCGTAAAAAGAAAAACATTGCATATTGCGTTAAGAACGTATAAAATATTCGCAAAGAACCGTGAAAGAAGGTATTGCCATGCGTCCGGACGGAACCAGAGTCAAGAATGCCAGCGCCATCGTTTCGGCGCTTCCCTATATCATGCCGCGCCGCTATGACGCGCACGACTACATCACCGAGTACGCCGAGATGGAGCCGATGCGCCGCTACATCCAGAGCAAGCGGCGGGAGGGCGTGCGCATCTCCTACATGGCGCTGATCCTCGCCGCCTACTTCAAGGCGTATCAGCAGAACCCGAAGATCAACCGCTTCATCATGAACTCGAAGATCTACCAGCGCAACCACTTCTGCGTCAGCTTCGTCATTCTCAAAACGCGCGCCGACGGCACGCCCGACGAGACGAGCGTGAAGATCTTCTTTGAGGACGGGGACGACATCATTTCCATCAACCGCAAGATCGAGGACGCGGTCGCGCTCAACCAGAAAAAGGAGCATAACAACAACACCGACCGCTTTGCGAACTTCATGTTCTCGCTGCCGGTGCTGCCGACGCTCTTGGTCGGCCTCGTCAAGCTCCTCGACCGCCTGGGCCTGCTGCCGCGCTTCGTCATTGACCTCAGCCCGTTCCATACGAGCCTCTTCATCACCAACCTCGCCAGCATCAACACGGAGGCCATCTACCACCACTGCTACGAGTTCGGCACGACGGGCGTGTTCGTCTGCATGGGCAAGCCCGTCCCCAACTTCCTCACCGGTGAATACAACAAGAAGATCATGCCGCTCGGCATCGTGATGGACGAGCGCATCTGCACGGGCCACGAGTACGCGCTCTTCTGGCAGACGCTTCGCCGCTATCTCAAGCATCCCGAGCTGACGGAGAACGGCGCGGAGGAGCGTGCGGAGATGCCGGAGGCGGTCGAGGCGTAAGGGGGCAACCGCGCGTTGCTTGCTTTTCCGACGGAAAGAGGGTATGCTGTCCGACATGGAGGTGATCGTATGGAAACCAAAAATGTGATCTACGAGCTGCGCACGGGAAAGGGCATGTCACAGGATGAGCTTGCCGAGAAGCTGTTTGTGACGCGGCAGGCGGTCTCGCGCTGGGAAAACGGCGAGACGGTGCCGAACACGGAGACGCTCAAGCTGCTCTCAAGGCTCTTCAACGTGTCGATCAACACGCTTTTGGGCTCGCCGCGGCAGCTGATCTGCCAGTGCTGCGGGATGCCGCTCGAGGAGGCGTCGCTCAGCCGTGAGCTGGACGGAGCCATCAACGAGGACTACTGCAAGTGGTGTTATGCCAACGGCAAATTTGCCTATACGAGCATGGACAAGCTCATCGACTTCTGCGCGGAGCACATGGCGAGCGAGCAATGGCCTGCCGGGCAGGTGCGCGCGTACATGGCGGGGCTCCTGCCGACGCTCAAGCATTGGCAGGCGGCGGAATAAGAAAATACCGGTAAAAAAGCGAGCCGTACGGCTCGCTTTTTCATATCTCCTGCGGGAAGTCCTTGCAGGGCTTGAGCGCGGCCTTGGCCGGCTCGCTGAGCCGGCGGCCCGTATAGTCGAAACGCGAGCCGTGGCAGGGGCAATCCCACGATTTCTCGTCGTCGTTCCACGTCAGCTCGCAGCCGCGGTGCGGGCAGCGGATGTCCACCGCGAACAGCGTGCCGTCCGTGTGGCGGTAGACGCCGTATTTTTTGCCCTGCCAGGCGACGATACCGCCATGTCCGCGGGCAATGTCCACCGCCGCGGTCTGCGCGGGCACGAACAGCCGCCGTCCGATGCCGCGCACGGCGTAGCCGGCGCCCTCCCAGAAGGCGGAGATGGACGCGGAGGGGAAGAAACGCTGGGGCGAGAAAATGTCGGCGTAGGGATAGTCCTCACCGGTGAGACGGGTGGTGAGCAGCGTGGCAGCGACCATGCTGCCGGTCATGCCCCACTTGCCGAAGCCGGTGGCAACGTGCAGGAACGGCGCGGACGAGGAATAGGGGCCGATGTACGGCACGCCGTCGAGCGTCATGCAGTCCTGCGAGGACCAGGCAAACGCCTCCTGCGCTGCGGGAAAAAGCCGCTGCGCCTGCGCGCGCAGACGGTCGTAGCTGTCGCCGAGGTTTTCGCCGCAGCGGTGCCCGCCTCCGCCGAGGAGCAGATAGCGCCCGCTGCGCCGCAGGCTCCAGCCCTCCTCACCCGCGTCGAGCCACATCCCGGGGAGCGGCGGCGCGCCGGTCAGCGCAAGGAGGTACGAGCGCTCCTGCCGCAGCCGCAGGTCGTAGAGCCCGAAGCGCTCGAGCATGGGGAAGTGCGTGGCGACAACGATCTGCTCCGCCGTGACCGTGCCGCCGTCGCAGCGGACGGCGTGGCCGCGGATGTCGCGCACGGGGGAGTGCTCATAGACCGTCAGCTCCGGCAGCAGCGCCGCGAGGAACGGCAGCGGCGAGAGCTGCGCCTGCCGCTCGAAGCAGAGCGCCTCACGCACCGGAAAGGGCAGACCCTCGGGCTTCACCAGCCGCGCGGGTGCGCCGAGGGACAGGGCATATTCCAGCTCGCGCGTAAGGGAGGGGCCATCCGACGCGGCATAGATGAAGGAGCTTTCGTCCGAGAAGCCGCAGTCGATGCGCTTCTGCCGCACGAGCGCGCGGAACTGCCGCACGGCGCAGAGGTTCGCCTGCAGGTATTGACGTGCCAGATGAAAGCCGAAGTCATGCACCAGCCGCTCGCAGAACCGGCCGTGCTGCGCGGTGATCTTCGCCGTCGTGTGCGCGGTCACGCCCGAGGCGAGGCGGCTGCCCTCCAGCAGCACGACGCGCAGGCCCCTCGTGTGCAGGGCGTAGGCGGTCAGAATGCCGGCCATGCCGCCGCCGACCACGGCGGCGTCGGCGTGCAGATCCTCCCGCAGCGGCGGGTAGGCGGGGAGCGTATCACGGCTGTTCCAAAGCGTTTGCATAGGCGTGCCTCCGAAGCGGTTTTTGCTATTGTCTGCCGCCGTGCCGTTTCCTATTCCTGCCGGAATTGGGAAATAGTTGGACTTGCAAAAATAGTTACAAAATGTAACCATTAGAGGACGGAGGGAGCAAATCCCTTGAAAAGCACGAAAAGGAGAATGTACCATGAAAAAACTGCTTTCCCTGTCGCTGGCGCTGCTGGCAGCCGCGGCCATGACCGTCCCGACACTTGCCGCGTCCCACACCGTGCAGCGCGGCGACACGATGTGGAAGCTCGCCGTGCAGTATCAGGTCGGCACGAGCGAGATCATCGACGCGAATCCGCAGGTCGCAAATCCGAATCTCATCTACCCCGGCGACGTGCTGGACATCCCCGAGACGGATGCCTCCGTCCGCGCCTGCGAGCAGGAGGTCGTCCGCCTTGTGAACGCCGAGCGCGCGAAGCACGGCCTTGCCGCGCTGACGGAGGACTGGGAGCTTTCCCGCGTCGCGCGCTACAAGTCACAGGATATGCACGATAACCGCTACTTCGCGCACAACAGCCCGACCTACGGCACGCCCTTCCGGATGCTCCGCGCCTTCGGCCTCAGCTATCGCACGGCGGGTGAGAACATCGCCATGGGCTACGCCGCGCCCGCCGCGGTCGTCGCGGGCTGGATGAACAGCGAGGGCCACCGCGCCAACATCCTCAGCAGCGCCTACACGAAGATCGGCGTCGGCTACGTCGCCGACGGACATTACTGGACGCAGCAGTTCATCGGCTGAGACGATGAATTTCATCGGATAAAACGGTGAGCTTTTTCACCGCTTGACTTTTCCGTCGACTCGTGTAAAATCACTTTGTTCAGACGATGTGAAATTGCCGTAAAGAAATGGGACGGAAAGGGGAACGGGCGATGGAGAAGCTGCAGGGGTTTACCGACCATGTGATGCTGTATGTGAAAACGCTGGTCAAATGGCTGCTGGCCGCTGCGCTCATCGGCACGGTCGGCGGCGCGGTCGGCTCGCTCTTTCACCTCGGCGTGGAGTACGCCACCGAGCTGCGGACGGAGGTCCCTGCGCTGCTTTATGCGCTGCCGCTCGCGGGCGTGCTGATCGTCGCGCTCTACCGCTTCCTGCGCACGCAGGGCGTGGGCACCAACGCGGTGCTCGACGCGGTGCATCAGGGCCGCGAGCTGCCGATCCTGCTCATTCCCGCCATCTTCCTCGCCACGCTCCTCACGCATCTGGCGGGCGGCAGCGCGGGACGTGAGGGCGCGGCGCTGCAGATCGGCGGCGACCTCGGCAAGCACTTCGGCAAGATGCTGCGCATGGACGATAAGGACTGCCGCCTGGCGACGCTGTGCGGCATGAGCGCGCTGTTCTCCGCGCTGTTCGGCACGCCGCTCGCGGCGGTATTCTTCGCGCTCGAGGTCGTGAGCATCGGTGTGTTGTACTATTCCGGCCTCATTCCCTGCATCACCTCGTCGCTGGTGGCCTACGCCGTATCGCTGCGCTTCGGCATCGAGCCGATGCGCTTCGCCGTTGCCGCACCGGAGACCGGCGCGCTCACGCTGGCGCGCGCGGCGGCGCTGGCGCTCGACTGCGCGCTGGTGAGCATCCTCTTCTGTGAGGCGCTCCACCGCACGGAGCATCTGGCGGAGCGGCTGGTCAAAAACGATTATCTGCGCGCCTTCCTCGGCGGCTGCCTTGTGATCGCGCTGACGCTGCTCGCCGGCTGCCGCGACTACAACGGCGCGGGCGGCCATGTCATCGCCGCCGCGCTCGGCGGCACAGCGAAGCCGGAGGCGTTCCTGCTCAAGATCGTCTTTACCGCCGTTACGCTCGGCTGCGGCTTCAAGGGCGGCGAGATCGTGCCCACGCTCTTTGTCGGCTCGACCTTCGGCTGCGCGGCGGGAGCGCTGCTCGGCCTGCCCGCGGGCTTTGCCGCGGCGCTCGGCATCACGGGTCTTTTCTGCGGCATGACGAACTGCCCCATCACCTCGCTGCTCATCAGCGTTGAGCTGTTCAGCGCGGACGGACTGCTGTGCTACGCAGTCGTGTGTGCGGTGAGCTATGTCTGCTCGGGCTACCGGGGACTGTACTCCAGCCAGACCATCCTCTACTCCAAGCTGCGCGCGGAATTCATCAACGTCCACACGAAGTGAATAAAACGACACCTCCCGCGGCAAACTGCAAAAAATGCCCCGGGAGGTTTTTTATGGATAATGTTCAGCCGATGGACGGGCATGATTTTCTGAGCCTCGCCGTCACAGCGGTCGTTTCGTATCTGGTTCTGTTTTTGCTCACAAAGCTGGTAGGCAACAAGCAGATCTCGCAGATGACAATGTTCGACTACATCTCCGGCATCTCGGTCGGCTCCATTGCCGCCGAGATGGCGACCGAGCCGGAGTCGCCGCTGCGCCCGCTCACCGGCATGGTGGTCTACGGGCTTCTGGCCTGGGGCATCGCGCTGTGGACGAACAAGTCTCTCGCCGCGCGGCGGGCCTTTACGGGCAAGCCGCTCATCCTATACGATGGGGGCAAGCTCTACCGTGAGCATCTCAAGCGCGCGAAGCTCGACCTGAGTGAGTTCCTTACCCTCTGCCGTGCGGGCGGCTGGTTCGACCTCTCCCAGCTCGAGACGGTCGTCTTTGAGCACAACGGAAACCTGAGCTTTCTGCCCAGGGAGGCCTACCGCGCCGCGCAGCCGACCGATCTTTCGCTCTCGCCGAAGCAGAGCGTGCTCATGACGCCGGTCATTATGGACGGCGAGGTGCTGCCGGAGAATCTGCGGTCCGTCGGCAAGGACGAGGTCTGGCTCACGCGGAAGCTGCGCGAGCAGGGCTATTCTGCCTTCGGGGAGGTCTTCCTTGCCCTCTGCGACGGAAGCGGCGAGGCCCCACAGCTTTATCCGATCGAGACGAAGAAAACGCCGAGGGAAGACGGCAAATAACGAACAGGCGGCGCTCCTTCGGGAGCGCCGCCTGGCTTAGTGCTGGTATTCAAATTCGAGGTTGTAGAGGCTGACGATGTCGCCGTCCTGAATGCCCATCTCCTCAAGGCGGGCAAAGAGGCCGCTCTCGCGCAGCATCTTGTCGAAATACATCCGGCTCTCGTAGTCGGAGAAGTTGACGTTCGCCATCAGTCGCTCGAGCCACGGGCCTTCGACGATGTAGGTGTTGTCGTCCACCGTGATGTTGAGCGGGGCGGAGGTGTCGAGCTTCGGCGGGCGCGGGACGTACTCCGGCTCGTAGACCGTGACCGGCGGGAGCGTGGAGAGCTTTTCGGCGATCTTCAGCACCAGCTCGCGCGTGCCGGTGTGGGATGCGGCGGAAAGGGCGAAGAGGGGATAGCCCGCCTCCTCGACGTGCGCGCGCAGCTTTTCCAGCAGCGCTTCGTCCTCCATAATGTCGGTCTTGTTCGCGACCACGATCTGCGGGCGCGTCGCCAGCTCGGGGGAATACTGCGCCAGCTCGGCGTTGATGGCGTCGAAGTCCGCGACGGGGTCGCGCCCCTCGCTGCCCGAAACGTCCACGACATGAACGAGCAGGCGGCAGCGGTCGATGTGGCGCAGGAAGTCGTGGCCGAGGCCCGCACCGTCCGCCGCGCCCTCGATGATGCCGGGGATGTCCGCCATGACGAAGCTCACGCCCTCGTCGACATACACGACGCCGAGGTTGGGGAAGAGCGTGGTGAAGTGGTAGTTGGCAATCTTTGGCCGCGCCTTGGAAACGACCGAGAGCAGCGTCGATTTACCGACGTTCGGGAAGCCGATCAGCCCCACGTCCGCGAGCAGCTTGAGCTCCAAAATGACGTCGTGGCTCTCGCCGGGCAGGCCCGCCTTGGCAAAGCGCGGCACCTGACGGGTGGGCGTGGCGAAGTGGCAGTTGCCCCAGCCGCCCTTGCCGCCGCGGCAGAGGACGTAAGGCTCGGACGAGGACATATCCTGAATGATCTCGTTCGTCTCCGCGTCGCGCACGAGCGTGCCGCGCGGCACGCGGATGGTGAGCGGCTTGCCGCTTTTGCCGAACTTGCGGCTGCCCTGACCGTCCATGCCGTTCTCGGCGGTGTATTTGCGCTTGTAGCGGAAGTCCATCAGCGTGGACATATTGTCGTCCACCTGCAGAATGATGTCGCCGCCGTTGCCGCCGTCGCCGCCGTCGGGACCGCCGGCTGCGATGTATTTCTCACGGTGGAACGCGACCGCGCCGTTGCCGCCCTTGCCGGCGGAAACGGAGATGCGCGCCTTATCAATGAATTCCGTTGCCATATCGAAAAACCTCCTTCGGGGGTATTGTTCTCTAACTTTACTATTTTACCCGCTTTTGCGTGCTCCGTCAAGGAAAAGCACAAAAAAGGAAGCGCAAGCCGTCGGCTTGCGCTTCCTTTTTCAAACCACTCAATTACTCAGCGGGATACACGCAAGCCTGCTTGCGATCCTTGCCGAGCTTCTCGAAGCGGAGCACGCCGTCCGCCTTGGCGAACAGAGTGTCGTCGCTGCCGATACCGACGTTGACGCCGGGATGGATGTGGGTGCCGCGCTGGCGAACAAGAATGTTGCCCGCGAGAACGAACTGACCGTCGGCGCGCTTGGGACCAAGGCGCTTGGACTTGGAGTCGCGGCCGTTCTTGGTCGAGCCCATACCTTTTTTATGAGCGAAGAACTGAAGACCAATGTTCATCATAATTCGTAGTCCATCCTTTCTGTAGAATGATGCGTGGGGGGGAGAGGAGGCTCACGCCTCCATTACTTCGATGTTTTCGGGGTATTCGTCGTGCAGCTCCGTGAAATAGAGCATCAAGCCGGCCAGAAGAGACTGGCAGGTGCTCTCCGCCGCGGCGCTCAGACCGCCGGGGAGACGGAACTCGATGGAACCCGATCTTTCATGGACCTTGACGGAGGCCGCGAGACCCAGCACGTCGTTCACGGTCGCGTCCACGAGACGCACGGCGCTCGTGATGGCGGCGCAGACGATGTCGGAGCCTGCCTCGGCATAGCCGCTGTGGCCCTTCGCGTCGAAGCCGATGATGCGCTTTCCCTCGGTGAGGAAGGTAACGGTCGTCATGGCTTAGAAGCTGATCTTGCCGATCTCAACCTTGGTATAAGGCTGACGATGACCCTGGCGTTTACGGTAGCCCTTCTTGGGGTTGTACTTGAAGATACGGATCTTCTTGCCCTTGCCGTTCTTGACGACCTTGGCGTCAACCTTCGCGCCCTCCACCACGGGAGTGCCGAACTTGGTGTTCTCGCCGTCCACGATGGCCAGAACGGTGTCGAAGGTAACGGCCTCGCCGGCCTCGACGTCCAGCTTCTCGATGAACAGAGTGTCGCCCTCGCTGACATTGTACTGCTTACCGCCGGTAACGATGATCGCTTGCATGTGTGCACCTCACTTTCCTTTATTACGGACTCGCTGTCGGGGGTGATCGGACGAGCCGATGCTTTGTACCCATTCAAAGCGGCTCACCGATTATAACAGGGAAAAACGGGAAAGTCAAGCGTTATTTGCCTGACTTTCCCACCAAATTTCACTTATTTTATAGGATCTTGAAAAGAATAAAGCCGACCGTGTTGATGGCAAGGTTTGCAAAGATATGAACTGCCCAAGAGGGGAAGATCGTCCCAGACCCTGCGTCGAGAAGATCAAAAAGTACGCCGCCCGCGGCAAGCCCCGCGAGTGCGAGAAGAAAAAGAGGCGGAGAAAACCACCCGAGCATCATCGCCGTGTGGTAGAGCGCAAAGCTCAGCGCGCTGAAAAGGCAGGCAAAGCGCTCGCCCGCGTACCTGCGCAGGACGAGGAAGGCAAAGCCGCGGAAGAAGAATTCCTCAAGAAGCGAATTGACGAAGGAGACATAGAGCGATACCCATAGAAAATTCTCCGCCGTAACGCCGGCATTCTTATCGAGAAGCGCGGTGACGGCGGAAAAATCGAAGATGCCGCGCAGCGCAAAATAAGCGCCGAGAATGAGCGCGAATACGCCGAGCCCAAGAGCGAGCGCACGCAGCAGCGCGCGCCGCTGTATGCGGAAAAGCGCACGGTGACCGTCCCTGCCCGCAGTATATTCGTAGAGCAGGGGAGCGAGCAGAAAGAGCGTGAGCTTAACGGCGGACTTGACTGCGTAGGGAGGACGGAGCACGCCGTCAACGACCGTCATTGCCGCGCAGCCGAGCAGTACGAGCGCACAGACGGCAAGCGCATTCTTTTTGATAGAAGTCATTGGCTACCCTCAGCCGTCCTCTCTCATGCTGTAGAGCGCCGCGCCGATGGCGGTGGCAAAGGTGGCGTTCTCGGGGATGATGTACTCCACGCCGTAGAGCTGTGTGAAGAGCTCAAAGGTCTCATGCGCGGGCGGGAGCATCGTGAGCGCGCCGGTGAGCACGACCGTGTTCGTGCCGCAGGTGCGGCAGGCGAGCACAGACATCGTGCCGATGGCCTGCAGGACAAGATTCACGAGACCGCGCATCTTGTCGGCGCTCGTGGCGTCCTCGGCGAGCTTGGCGAAGTTCGCCGCCGTCGCCTCCGGCGGCAGCGTGCCGACCTTGCCCTTGGACATATCGCCGATGGTGAGGTCGATCTGGGAGAGGTCGCCGTCCTGACAGAGTTTGCGGATGAGCGCGTACTGGTGCACGCCCGTGATGAGCTCGCTGAGGCCCGAGAGCGTGCCGCCGCCGATGCCGCTGCCGATGATGTGGCGGATCTCGCCGCCCTTTTCCGCCCAGAGCAGCGAGGTGCCGGTGCCCATGCTCACCACGACCGCCCGCTCCTTCCGGCTCAGCGCCAGACCGCCCACGCCGACGGAGGGGAACTCCTCGACCTTGATCGTGCGCACGCCGTAAATGTCGCCGTCCACATACGAGGCGCCCACGCCGGTGAGCGCGATGTGGCCGATGTCCGTGAGCTTCAGGCTGTGCGTGGCGAGGAAGTTGCCGAGCGCGCCGTAGAGAGAGGTGAGCGGGTCCTCCGCCTTCACGCGCAGCATATCAATGACTGTGCCGTTTTCGTGCAGCCCCACGATCTTCGTGCTGCTGCCGCCGATGTCAATGCCCAGAATAACGCCCATTTTGCGCTCCTCCGATGAAGTAAATTCATGCATATCATAGGAGACTTGCAGGGCAAAGTCAAGCAAAAGCCTTGAAAAGCCTTGCTTTATCCGTAAAAGCGGGCTATAATGAGGGCATCATAAGGCCGTGGTGAGCGTACCGCGGCCGAATTTATATGAGGTGTTCCATGAAAACGGAAGAAAAACTGAACATGACCATGCTCTGCGATTTCTACGAGCTGACCATGGGCAACGGCTATTTCCAAACCGGCTTCAAAGATCGCATCACCTATTTTGACGTTTATTTCCGCTCGGTCCCGGACGGCGGCGGCTTTGCCATCGCGGCGGGCCTCGAGCAGCTCATCGAATACATCGAGGATCTGCACTTTGACGAGCAGGACATTGCGTACCTGCGCGGCAAGGGCATTTTCTGCGAGGAATTTCTGGAATATCTGCGCACCTTCCGCTTCACCGGCGATATTTACGCCGTGCCGGAGGGGACGCCCGTGTTCCCGAAGGAGCCGATGGTCATTGTGCGCGCGCCCGCCATCGAGGCGCAGCTCGTCGAGACCTTCGCGCTGCTGACCGTCAATCACCAGAGCCTGATCGCCACGAAGGCCAACCGCATCGCCCGCGCGGCCAAGGGCCGCGGCGTGATGGAGTTCGGCTCCCGCCGCGCGCAGGGCACCGCAGCCGCCATCGTCGGCGCACGCGCCGCCTACATTGGCGGCTGCATCGGCACGGCCTGCACCATCACGGACGAGCTCTACGGCGTGCCCGCGCTCGGCACGATGGCCCACGCCTGGGTGCAGATGTTCGACACCGAGTACGACGCCTTCAAGACCTACTGCGAGCTTTATCCCGGCAACGCCATCATGCTGGTGGACACCTACGACACGCTCCGCTCCGGCATCCCAAACGCCATCCGCGCCTTTGACGAGGTGCTGCGCCCGAAGGGCATCACCAAGTGCGGCATCCGCCTCGACAGCGGCGACATCGCCTACCTTTCCCGAAAGGCGCGCGAAATGCTCGACGAGGCCGGCTGGGAGACGGCGACCATCACCGTTTCCAACTCGCTCGACGAGTACATCATCCGCGATATGTGGATGCAGGACGCGAAGATCGATTCGTTCGGCGTCGGCGAGCGGCTCATCACCGCGCGCAGCGAGCCGGTGTTCGGCTGCGTCTACAAGCTCGTCGCCGTAGAGGATAAGGACGGCAATGTAGTCCCCAAGATCAAGATCAGCGAGAACGTCGGCAAGATCACCACGCCGCATTTCAAGAAGCTCTACCGCTTCTACGGCCGCGACACGGGCAAGGCCATCGCGGACTACCTGTGCGTTTACGACGAAACGGTGGACGACAGCGACAAAATGACCATCTTCGACCCCGAGGCGACCTGGAAGCGCAAGGAGGTCTATCACTTCGAGGCGCGCGAGCTGCTCGTGCCGATCTTCAAAAACGGCGAGCTGGTTTACAAGCAGCCCTCGCTCGAGGAGATCCGCGCCTACTGCGCCGCGCAGGTCGACACGCTCTGGGACGAGGTCAAGCGCTTCGACAATCCCCACCGCTACTATGTGGACCTGAGCCAAAAGCTCTATGACATCAAGCAGGAGCTGCTGACGAAGAACGGCAGCCATTAAAGAGACCGACAAGAGGGAAGGAGAGGACGGATGAAAAAGCCGCGGTTACAGCAAAGGGGAGAGCGCCGCATCGCTGCGGCTTTGCGCATCGCGCTGGCGGCGGCGCTGCTGGCGGTGCAGGTCTTGTTCGTGGTGCTCACAACGCGCTACCTCAAGGATCACTTTGCGCTCATCTACGGCGCGCTGGAGGGCATCGCCCTGATCACGGCTTTGTATATCTACAATAAGCCGGGCGACCTTTCCTACCGCGTGGCGTGGATCATTCCCATCCTCTTTGTGCCGGTGGTCGGCCTGATCCTCTACCTTCTTTGGGGCGGCGACACGCAGCGCAAGCGCTTACAGCGTCAGACGGCGCCGAAGCTCCCACCGGAGGAGCCGGAGAGTTTGCGAAACCGCAGTGCGCTCAACGCGGACCGTCTGCAGCGCGCGCTGCCCGGCTGGTCGCGTGTATCTCAATATCTGAGCAGCCGCGGCTTTTACCTCTATCAGAACACGAAGGCGGTCTATCTTCCCGAGGGGGCGCTGCTGCTGGAGGATATTCTCGGTCGCATCAAAGCGGCGGAGCGCTTCATCTTCATGGAGTATTTCATCCTCGCCGAGGGAAAGCTCTGGGACCGCATGAGCGCGGCCCTGTGCGAGCGCGCCCGCAGCGGCGTGGAGGTCAAGATCATCTTCGACGACTTCGGCAACATCAAGCGTTTCAGCGCGGAGAGCCTGCAGACGCTGCGCGACGCGGGCGTGGAGGTCATCGTCTTCAACCCCGTGCACGAGTATGTCAACCGCCTCTATTTCAACTACCGCGACCACCGCAAGATCACGGTCATCGACGGCGAGACCGCCTACACCGGCGGCGTGAACATCGCCGACGAGTACGCGAACCTCATCGACCGCTTCGGCTACTGGAAGGACAGCGGCATCCGCCTGGAGGGCGAGGGCGTCTGGGGCCTGACCGCGGCGTTCCTCAATATGTGGAGCTTTCTCGGCGGCGAGCTGCACGAGGAGCGGGACTACTACCGTCCTCACACCTCGCCGGCGTCGGACGGCTTTTGTCAGCCGTTTCTCGACGGTCCGCAGAACAATCCCGACAACCCCGCCGAGGATACCTTTTTGCAGCTCATCGGCAGCGCGCGCCGCTTCCTTTATATCACGACGCCGTATTTTATCCCCGACGAGAATATCATGCGCGCGCTGTGCATCGCCGGCGACGGCGGGGTGGACGTCCGGCTGATGCTGCCCGGCACGCCGGACCACTGGTACGCCGACGCGGTGGCGGACTCCTACATCGGGGAACTGCTTGAGCACCATGTAAAGGTGTACCGCTATACACCCGGCTTTCTGCACGCCAAAAGCATCATGGTCGACCGCGAGGCGGCCTTTGTCGGCTCAGTCAACTTCGACTATCGCAGTTTTGAGCTGCACTACGAGTGCGGCGTCATGCTCTACGGCGCGAGCGCCATCGAGAGCTTGCTGGAGGATATGGACGGCATTCTGGATAAAAGCCACGCCGTCACGCCCGAGGAGTGGGCGCACCGCGGCCTGCTGCGGCGGATGTTCGAGCCCATCCTGCGCGTCTTTTCCATCTGGATGTGAGGACGCTGGTCCGCGTTTGCCAACGGCTCCGCGGGCTGCAAGCTAATAGAAAAAGCATGACCATCGGTTTACCGGCGGCCATGCCTTCTTCATACGAAATAAAGGTCCCGAAGCCTTATGGCTTCGGGACCTTCTTTGGCAGCGGGAGAAGGATTCGAATTGGATGGTAGGTGTAAAATGCTGTAAAGCCATGTCAAAAAAGTCCAGTAAAATCAGGCTTTTTCGGCTTTCGATGTAAAATGCTGTAAACGCTTGTAAAAGCTGTTTGGGGTAAACTTAGGGGTCAAAATCAAATGCTTGTCCACGCGAAAGCGGTGGGAAATCTTCGCGCGCGTTGTCGTGTGAAGAAACTCTGTGAGCAGGCCAACTCCTGCATCACTCGGTCCTGTGTGATACCGCCTCTCCAACTGCGTTCCGTGCTCGCGCGCGAGAACGAAACATGAGTTTTCTTGAGTAGCTGCGCCCTTATTGAAGCCGCATTCTTAACGGAATAGCCAGCCCGTATAGCGGCCTGCGTAGCGTTCAAATCGATCATGTATTCCTCGGCGAACTAAAAAAGCATCTTGCAAGCCACATAGACAGGCCTACGCGAAGTGGAAGCGCCTAACGGCGGTAAACTCACATCACAAACGCAGAAGCGCTTAGAACGCATTGCAGAGCCAAACGGGACGATGACACGAAAAGCAGCACACATGGCCTTGCATTTCGCCGCCGGTCATGTTATCCTGTCGATGGCTCATTCTATGAGCTGGGCGCTGCACGAACGGCAGGCGGTCGGCTACACCACCCGAAAGGGGGTGCTGTCCATGCGTATCACACTACATATCGGACGGTTTACCGTGACGATCATTGTGAAAAGCAGAAACCGCCACTCTGCCAAGTGACGGTTTCAAGGTTTAGCTTTGAAATTGTAACTTCTCAGGGCTGACCGCTTGTCGCAGCGCCCTTTCTGTACTCATTATAGCAGTTTCTCCTGCGCTGTCAAGTCTCGGATTGCTCCGAGGCTTTTTCTTCTTCTTCGCTCTTTCTCGTGATCTTGATCTCGGCGGTATAGCCGTATCGAGCGAGCGTTCTTTCAATCAAGAACAGGTAGGCTTTTCCAAAACAATCCATTTTTCATGCCTCCTCGGTTAAAGATATACAAGCAAAAGTGGTAGTGCTTGCTTCGCGTTTCTCGCGTCGATTTGAAATCGAAATGAACTCCACTGCCCGGATTTCAAATCGACGCAGTGGCCGCCCTGATTTGGACAGTCGCACTGCTCTCATTTCAAATGAACCCCTTAATGCTGCCGAAAGGCTCGGATTTCAAATCCGACCTATTCTCGCGCGCAGTCGTGTCATTGAATTCGTCAAACCGTTATTCCGTGTCCTGCTTTTCTCCAATGCAGTCGAGAACGTAATCACGCAGGACTGCATTTGATGTCTTGCCAATCTCTGAGCAATACGCTTTGAATCTGTCGGCTTGCTCTTTTTTGACGCGACAACCGAGCGTTGTCATGTTCTCTGCATCCCATTTCACATTTGCTCTTTTCCGCGATTCTGCTACCGCCACATTATCCCTCCTTTCTCACATTGAGATTATAACACAAAGCGTAAACTGTTAACAGTACAAAAATGCACAATTTTACACTATTAACTTTGGATAATCCGCCTATTGAAATGTACTATTAATAGTGTATAATGTAACCATAGCAAGCGACAAGAGATCGAGCGAAGGTCGATAGTCAACGCGACACCGTAAGAGCTGGAACGGAGAAGATTGAAAGAAATTCCCGACGGGATAGATACTCAGAGCCACCAGCCGCCGATCTCACCCGCAAATTAAGGAGGATAAGACAATGAGCATCAACGAAATGGACAGCAAGATCAAGGAGCTGCGCGAGCTTCGCCGCATGGCGGACGAGCTGGCCGCAGAAATGGAGACCATTCAGGACAGCATTAAGGCCCACATGGACGCCGAGGGCGTGGACACCATCAATGGTACCGATTGGAAGGTAACCTATAAGGCCGTGACTTCCTCTCGCCTGGATGCCAACGCATTGAAAAAGGCTCTTCCCGATCTGGCACAGCAGTTCACCAAGACCACCACAGCCCGCCGGTTCTGTATCGCATGATGAAGACCATCATAGCCATCGCCGGAGCTGTGCAGCTCACCCGCTGCATTATGGCTCTCATCGAAGCATTAGAAAAGCCCTCTGCGCCACCGCCGACCAAAGCAAGGCACAGAGAGCCGTAACCACCAACCAACACAAGGGAGGTCGGTACGGTCATTATACCGGCCTCCCGCCGAGAATGCAAGGAGGATTTCTTTATGGATCAGAGCTATGACGCTGTTATCACCCGTATGCAAAAATATATTAAGAACACGCCGGAGAGCGAGAGTCTCCGTTTCGGTCTTGGATTTGCTGAGTTTTGTGCGCTCCGTGACATTTTGGCGAAAGATATGATTGCCGATGCTTTTTTCTTAGCTTTCTCCTACGGCCGTGCCAAAGGCTACCGTCTCGCCAGGTCCGAGAAGAAAGGAGGCTGACTGAATGGCCGGACTGCTATACTGTGTACGGTGCGATACCCCGTTGATGCAACACGAGCCGCTGCATATCTGTCCCGCCTGTGGAGCGGTATTTCTGCGGCGAAAGAAAGCGTTTGCGTTCGTTGCAGACCTTAACGGTGGTACTGCCGCAAAAGAGCTTTCAAAGGAAATGATAGAAAGGAGACCTATGCCGATATGAAAGAAGATAAGCTGTTGCAGAACCGCATTGAGGAAGCTACAAGTCGGATTGAAGATCGCATTTCCACATTATCAGGACTGAACGATCTGCTGGGCCTTATTTATGACGCCGTCTACTATTCCGAAGAGGTGAAAGAAAACTCCCGCTTGCTTGGCGCGCTATCCCACCTGACCGCAGCGTATCGAGATTTGGAGGATTGCCTTGACGCAGAGCTTAGCGACCTTTGCTCTCTAAGCAGTGGCAAATGAAATGAACCGCCTAAGCAAAAACCACATAAGAGAGGAGACAAAGCCATGCCCCCAGAAGAAGCACCGGCCTATATCACTGATCTGCCCCCCCTGGAAAAGTCCATTCTTGCAGATTTTCGTGGGTTGGACGAAAAAGGGAAGAAAGCAGCGATTGCTTACGCAGAAGAGCTTATCAAACAGCAGTGAGAGAGGAGGAACCCTTGTGCAAATCATTTTGACTATGACGCCGCAGGGCGCAGCGGAATACCTGCGAGCGAGCGGTATGAGCATTTCCCCCGATACCCTGCGCCGCGGCATTGAGCAGGGCGTCTACCCGTTCGGCCTGTGCATCAAAACGGATGGGAGCGCCGTCTACCAGATTTTCAAGCGTCTGCTGGACGAGTGGATCGCGGAAAGAGCGGTAGAGGAGGTTCCATAAAGCTGCTCATTTCTGAAGAAGCAGGTGTTCGGAAATTCCGAACACCTGTTTTTTCCTTACTTCGCTTTTTTGCGTACCTTCTTGAGTTGTTCCGCTACGCAGGCGGGATTGTAGTGCCGAATGCCCTTTGGCACATCGAGGTATTCGAACATCGCCTTTTGCTGACTGTAGGTGAGGTCGGCGCGGTATATCAGCTCCATCACCTGCAAGCCCTTGCTATAAGTGATCGTTTCGCCGTCCTTATCTTTCAGGCTCGTACACTCGCTTGCGGCAGCTCGCAGCGCAGAAAGCCTTGACGGGACGGAGGGCATCGAACGGGGCATTCTCAGCATTGTTCCCGCCGCAACGCAGATCGGCACCGAGGCCGCCGCAAACGCACTTCTCGGCGGCGCAGGCACTTTTCTGCGCGGGATCTCCTCCGGCGGCGCGAATGCCGCGGAATACCGCTATCAGGCGGGCGACGACTACGACAGCCAAAAGGCCGCGCTCCGCATGGCGCTTTCCGCAGGCGGCGTCGCCGCAGGCTCGGCGCTCTCCGGCGCGGTCAACGCCAGCGGCTTGAAGCTGCTCCGGCAGCTCGGCAAGCAGAATTACGTCCTGCCCAACGTCGCCCTCGGCGGCGCGTCCGCTCTCGGCTATGCCGCAGGCGAGACCGGCTTGACCGAGCTATCCAAGGCCATGACGGACGAGGACTATACGCCGGACTGGAACGCCATCGGGAAAACCGGACTGACCGCCTTTGCATTCGGCGCGATCACCCGCGCCATTGATACCGCCCGCGTGAGCGTCGGCAATAAACGATACATGAAAGCGCTCAATGAGAATGTGCGGGAGCGGTACAACTACGCCAAGCGAACCATCGACGACCCACGCATGACGGCACAGCAGAAAGCGCAGGCGGCAAATTCCGTCATGGACGCCGCTGACAAGATGCGCTATGCGCTCGATGAGCTTCAGGTCGTGGGCGCGCAAAAGGACGTGAACGCCATACGCGAGTTCCTTTTGAGTATTTACGGCGACATGATGCGGTACACCAACATCAGCTCTGGCGGTATTTCCGGCGTAGGCGGCATTGTCCCGACCGCGCCAAGTGCTCCTCCGAGCGCGCCGGTCGTGCCGGAATCCCCCGTTCAGCCGACCGCGCCGGTCCCCCCTGCTGCTCCGTCGCCTACCGTTCCTACCGTAGCCGGGCGCGCCGCCGTAACCAGTGCAGCGCCTAAAACGGCGCCGTCTGCGCCCACTTCCGCACCGCAGGCGCAGAACGCTCCTGAAACGCGCCTTGCAAGCTCGCAGGAGCGCACGGAAGCGCCGACAGGTGAAACGACACCACGGGAGCCGAAAACGCAACAGAGCGAGGCGCAGGGGCTGAACACCAACGCGCCCGCAGACGTTAAGGCAGCCTTTGGCGGAGGGAAGATTCTAAACGAAAAGGCGGTTGACGACGCTGTACGCAGCGGAGCGCTGAAAAGCGCATTCGGCGGCGGCATCGTTCAGAGCAAGGGCAGAGCGGACGTAGAGCGCTTTGCCAAAACGATGGGCAAAGCGGGAGCGAGCGTTCTTTCGGAGCAGTACCGCGACGGGCAGGATGCCGAAGCGTATATCCGCGGTATGACAAAGGCGTATAACGCCGGAAAGAACGGCATGAGCCGAGCAGAGCTTATCAACGATCTGCCGTCCGGCATTGACGGTACACAGGCTCGGTCCGCATATATCGCGGGGCAGGCCGACGCCACGAGCACGCAAGCGGTAAAAAGCCCCTTGCCCGAGGCCGCGCAAAGCGGTACAATGGAAAGTGCCAAGGCGGCACCGACGCTGACGGTCTCCGATCTCGCTGAGCGGCTGAAAACGAATACCGTGACCGAGGACGGCGCGTTCCGCTACTCGGTGGAAAGGAAAGGCGGGCGGTTTCCTGTCTACGTCGGTTCTATCCGAGAGATCAGCGGGACGGACGCATACGCGACCGACGCCCGCGCCGCGCGTTATGTGTCGCAGAATTTCAAGACCTACGAGGAGGCGGTGGCCGACCTCGTAGCCGTTGCCCGCAACAGCGGATTTATTAAGGAGGACGCCTATGAACAGAGCCGAGCAGATGGAGCTGGACGCTCTTTGCGCGAAAGGGGAAAAGAACCTGACGCCGCAGGAAATGGAACGTTACCGCGTTCTTTTGGACAAAGCGCTGGAGAAACTGGTCATCTTCGAGGACGATACGGAGTAAATGACAGCGTTGCCCCCGCGCGCGGAAGCGTCGCGGAATCAGAATCCCGGGCTCTCTCGGAGTGTGGGATTGAATCGCTTGTCATTCCGGACGGCAAGTGGGATCGCAAATCCCCGGCGTTTACCCGCGGCGGCAAAGTCTATATGCAGGAAACCATTCCCGAAGAAAAACGCGGCATGGTCGCTCCGCACGAAACGACCCACGCCATGAAGCAACTCGGGTACAAGCCATACCTTGACTTCGTCCGGCGTACAGCAGAGTATTTCGACGAGACAACGGTATTTGGGGATAAACTTGTAAAGTTTGTCGGAAAGCACCGTGGATTTGACAGCCTGCCAACCAACGAAGCGGATCGTGTTACGTTTTTCGACGAGCTGAACGCCATCATTTACGGACATTACGCCTCTGGCAAGATGGACGGCCTTGATGGCCCTTTGCATCAGGCGTTCCGCGATTTCGACCGCTATATTGAAGAGCTGGATAATATCCACAAGCAGTTTAAGAATCGCAGCGACAAGCCAATTTCTCCGAGCGGGGAAAATGGTAAGGCAAAACCCGCGCGTGCGGAGAACCCGCAGCAGCAAATCGCCGGCCCTTTTCTCGTAGCGCCGCAGCTTCGTTTCAAGCTCGGCGATCTTTTGCTTGTTTGTCATGTCGTTCTTTCCTTTCGTAGTTCAGCAGCAGGGCGCGGGCAATGGTGCAGCTGCGCCATGCTGTGGAGTTGGCGCAGTACCGCGCCATGTAGTCGTCCAGTGCCTCTTTCGGCATTTTGATCTGCCCGCCCTCGCAGTTGAGATAATATGTGACGAGTTTGTCACGAGGGCGGTGGTGGGCGAAATGACTTGAAATAAGGGATTTTTTCATAAAAACACCTCACATAATATTTTGCGCTTGTCTGTCTGCGCACACCTTGGGATAATGAAAATAGTCGCTGATACAGTAAAATTTTCAAAGGAGTGATGCAGTATGAAGCAAGCTTGCTCATTAGAATCAATGGTTGATGCCGTACTGTCTGAAATGAAAAGACGGGGCAATGCAAAAAATACCATCGAACGGCATGAAAGGGCATACTCACAATTTTACGAGTATGCCCTAACACAAGGCGAAAACAGCTATTCAAAAGTTCTGGCGAGATCTTTTTTAGAGGAAAAGGAAAAACTATCAGCCTACCGAGGACCTCGTTTCATGGAGCAGTATAGGATTGCGCTGAATAAACTGGACGATATTGCCAAAGGTCAAGATATCCGTTTGAGGCATTTGGAAAACGGCTATCACTTGAAATCGTCTTGCTTTGACTGGGTAATTCCGTTCTTTGAGGAACGGCTTAAACGGCGGCTAAAGAACACATATGATGTTAGGACTCGGCTGCGTATATTGTCACTGTTTCTCTCATTTATTGAGACACAAAACGCGAAAAAGTTGGAGGATATCAGTATTAATCATATAGCTGCTGCGTTTGAAGCGTCCACAGACCAGAACCACTTTCGCAGTACAATCCGCGAGTTCCTTAGCTTTGCTGCGGAAAATGGGTGGATGCCCACTAATCTGAGTTGTTTTGTTCCAAAAATTCGACGTCATAGAGGCGTACCTACCGTTTACAGTACAGATGATATTGAAACCTGTTTGGCATCTATCGACCGTACT
>CEAR01038971.1_pt1 | contig 135501 bp, 115 predicted proteins | sample 557461 | NCBI WGS metagenome assembly CEAR01 (sample SAMEA3182075, study PRJEB8094) | gut metagenome | biome: human; feature: gut; material: Stool; isolation source: human stools | place: Canada | collected 2012-03-14 | reverse complement strand
TCCCTACCCCTTTTGTCCCTTCGGGACATTTCCCCCTGATAGGGGGAATCGGCCCCTGGGAGGGGAGCCTTTTTATACTTATTGCCGCTGCAGTTCGGTGCGGAGGGTGGCGGCTTGGGCGGTGGGGGTGGCTTGGGTGAGGAGGCGGGCGCAGAGGGTGGCGGGGTCTTTCTGCAGGGCTTCGGCGGCGCGGGTGTGCTGCAGGCCGTGGAGCAGGATCCAGAGCTCCTGATCCTCGCCGAACGTGCCCTGGACGAACCGCAGGCCGTTTTCACACGCGCGGCAGGCCGCTTCGCGGCTCGTCTGCGCGGAGGCTGCCGCGTCCGCTGCGAGCTTCTGCAGGGCGGCCGACGCTTCCGCATCGGTCCGGGCGGGCGCGAGCGCGGCTTCGGCGCGGGAGAGGAAGGCCGCCTCGCGCCGCTCCTCCTCCGGCGGCAGAACGCCGCAGTCCTTCCGCACGGCCAGGGCCGCACGCCGCTTCCGCAGCAGCTCCTGCGCGCGGGCGAGCGCGTCCGCGCCGGGCGGGACGCTGCCTGCAAAGCTGGACGCGCTGAAGGCAAGGTCCGCGTCCTGCTGCATGGCGGCCGACTTCGTCTGCAGGCTGTGCAGCAGGAACTCCACGACGGACAGCCGCCCATCGAACGGCAGCTCGCGCAGCGCTCCGGCCTCCGGGCTCGCGCCGCCGGTCAGAATTTCTTCGAGCGGAAGCTGCGCGGCATAGCGCCGGAACAGCTCGTAAAACGCGGCAAAGCCGGCAGCCGCCTCCTGCGCGTGCAGATATTGCTGCATCTGCGCAAGCGTGCAGGGATAGCCCAGCGCCTCGTAGGCAAGCAAAAGCGCAGAAAGCTCCTCCCAGCCGCGGGCCGTGGCGAACTCCCCTGCCGCGGCGCTCGCGCTGCAGAGGAAAAAGTGCTCCGGGTGCAGCCGCAGATAGCTCAGCACGGCCGGATGCACGCCGCCGGCGGCAGCGTAGGGCTGCCAGGCGGCAAGACTCGGCTCGAGCTCGATGCAGCGCACGCGGTCGAGCGTCGCCATGTCGAAGCTTCGGGCCGACTGGTTATAGCGCGGCGGGTTGCCCGCGGCCACGATGAGCCAGCCCTCCGGCAGACTGTGTACGCCAAAGGTCTTGTTCTGCAGCATCTGCAGGATCGCTGGCATGAGCGTCTCGGACACGCAGTTGATCTCGTCGAGGAACAAAATGCCCTCATGCAGGCCGGTCTTCTCCATCTGCTCGTAGACGGAGGCGATGATCTCGCTCATGGTGTATTCCGTGGCGCGGAAGGTCTTCCCTGCCGCCGTGCGGCCCACAATGACGGGCAGGCCGAGCGCGCTCTGGCGCGTGTGGTGCGTCATGGTGTAGGCAGCGAGGCCGATGTGCTCCTCCTGCGCCAGCTGGGAAAGGATCGCGGTCTTGCCGATACCCGGCGGGCCCATGAGAAGGACCGGCCGCTGCATCCTCCGCGGCATGCGGTACACGCCGTCTTCGGTCTTGGCCGTGTAGGCCCGGATGGTCCGCCGCAGCTCCTGCTTCGCCTGTGCTATATCCATTGTTCGTCTCCTTTCGGCGCTTCGGCCTCCAGAATCAGTTTCTCCGCCCATGCGGGCAGGTCGATATCGTCATACCGGTACCGGAGCATCACGAAGACCGCCCGGTACGCGGGCGGCATATCCGGAAAGACCCCGTAGCCGTCGGTAAAATACAAAAGTCCCGGCAGGTGCGCAAATTCCCCGCGCTCCACCAGCCCGTCCACATAGCGGAAGGCCGGGCGGAAATCCGTCCCGCCGCCGCCGTGGAGCGTCATGGTCCGCAGCCAGTCGGTCAGCTCCGCGAGGGTCGTCAGGCGGGTATCCTGCTGCACCTCACAATCGCACTCTAGGATGTGCAGGTTGAAACGCTCAAAAAACAGGTCCTCCCGCGTCAGGATCCCCGCCAGCTCCCCCAGAAATGCCGCGCAGAGCGAGCGCGAGCAGGACGCAGACGTGTCGATCACAACGGCAAGCTCACGCAGGCGGCGCTCCTCCGAATATTCCAGCGGCTCGATGAGCGGCATGCCGCCGTAGTGCTCCAGACCGTAGAGATACCACGCGTACTGAAATTCGTCGCCGGAGACATGGCGGTTTTCCCGCATCTCGGAGCATTCGCGCAGCAGCGCCGCAAAGGCCCGGCTGCCGCGCGCATCCGGGCGCACAGCGAAGGCGGCGTTCCCGCTTCCGCTGCCAATCACGGGCTTCGGCGGCAGCGGGTCCGGCAGCTTCCGGCCGAGCGCCTGCCAGCCCGTCTCCGCTCCGCCGTCCGCGGTCTTCGGCTCGGAAGCAGACGCGGAGAGCTGCCAGAGGCGGTGGTCGTCCAGGTGAAACGCGGCCTGTTCCTCCGCGGTCAGCGCGTCCGGCTGCTCGAGCAGCAGCGCGTAGATCGCCGGGGCGCGGACCGCCCGCCTCGCCTGCAGCTTGCAGCGGGCGGAAAAGGCCGCAGGCGTCTCCGGCTCCTGCGGCAAAAGCGCGTGGCGGACGAGGCCGACCGCCAGATCGCAGGCCGTATCCCAGAGCGTCTGCGCTCTCCCCTGCCGCCCCCACGGGTGGCCGAGCATGAGGTGCAGCAGCAGATGCAGCGTCAGCCGCTCCGGCAGGTCGCTTTCCGCAAGGAATTCCCGCCGCAGAAGCCCCGGGGCAAATACGGCGGCTTCGCCGTCGGTCCCGGCGGGGTCCACATCGCCCTCACGGCAGGTCAGCCTGCCCAGCGGCAGCGCAAGCGACGGCAGCTTCGCATACAGCCCGCCGCGCACAATGGAAAAGATCCTCTCCTCCGCCGTCATCCGCCCGCCTCCTTTTTCTTTATTGTATCAATTCCCCGCAAAAATGCAATCCGCCATTTTTCTTCTTTACTTTCCGCCCCCGGTCTGCTATACTATATGGGCAGTTAAATATGCGCCCGTAGCTCAGCTGGATAGAGTGACAGACTCCGACTCTGTAGGTCGCAGGTTCGAATCCTGTCGGGCGTACCAAAATGCCGTGAAATCGTATGATTTCACGGTATTTTTATATAAAATTGTTCAAATTATCTGTTTTTACTGCGTAGCGCAACCGGACAGAGCGTTTCGGAAGATAGCTCAGATCTCCAAGCTGCTCTGCATAATCTGGCTGGCGGCTTTCTTGTTCTTATCGAAGGCGTGTGTATAGATATCCAGCGTGGTGGACGGTTGACTATGACCGAGCAATCCTGCGACCGTTCCGACATCCGTGCTGCTGGCGATGAACAGGCTTGCCGCCGTGTGGCGCAGGCTGTGAACATTCAGGTCCGTCGGCAGATCGTTCGCTTTGAGGATTTTTTTGAACCGCCATGTGAATGTTGATGGAGTCATCGGTAGCTTCATGCCTTTTCTGCGGAACACATAATCGTCCTTGGTTTGCTTTCGCCGGTCATAGCGCTCCGTTTCGGCGGCGCAGAAGGCTTCGTATTCGCGCAGCAGGCTTTCCATTTCGGCGGAGAAGTACACATACCGGTTGCCCGCTTTCGTTTTCGGGGCTTTCACGATGATCTCGTCCCCCGTCGTTTTGACCGCGTTCCGGCAGACGTGGATGCTGCGCTCGGCGTAGTTGATGTCCTCCCACTTGAGTGCGCAGCATTCGCCGCGCCGCATTCCGGTCGCGATGATGAGCTTGAAGTAGGTCTCATACAGGACGCTTTCTGCCTCCAACGCCTGAATCAGCTTTTTCACCGTTTCATCGTCCGCGATCTTTTTCTCTTTCTTCTGTCCTGCGTACTTGTAAGTGCGCCACGCGGGATTGTGATTGAGATAGCCGCCCTCCATCGCGTCGGAGAGGATGCCGCACAGACAGCTGTGGACACCCTCGACCGTCGCTTCAGAGAGCAGCTTTCCTGTCGCTTTATTTTTCTGCTTCCGCAGCTTTGCATAGAGACTGCGGAAGTGTTCCGGCCGCAGATCGACGAGCTTGTAGCTGCCGAGATACGGTTTGAAGCGTTCAATATCCTGCTTCTCGCGCACGAGCGTAGACTTCGCCAGCTTGTCCGGTGCAATCGTCTGGAGCCAGATTTCCGTGTACTTTTCCAGCGTGATCGACCGGTCGATGTCCGGATTCATCTTCTTGCAGCTCATCTCGAACAACATTGCCTGCTCCTGTAACCACTTCTCCGTCTGCTTTGGCGTAAGACCTGTTGGCGGCTTGACCGTCTTCTGCTGCGGATTGCGCCGCCGACCATCGGGCGTGTAACCCATGGACACAACGAGTAGGTAGCTGCCGCCGCGTTTTCTGATACTTGCCATTTTTGTGATTCCTCCTGTTTTGCTCAGTCCTGCTGAGATTTTGTAACAGCAACAATACCACGAAAACGGGAAATAGCTAGTGGGTTTTGAAGATTCTACGAAACCAACAAATTAGCAACAAAAAAGCAGCGTCCGTAGGATCTGCGATCCAGCGGACGCTGCGCTGCGTTTACGGTATTTCAGAAATGGAATTCTGTGATCCTGGTTTTCAGCCAGTCGAGCCATGCGTTCAGTCCCTCGCCGGTCTTTGCGGAAAGAAACAGAATCCCGGCATCTGGATTGACGCGGCGTACATTCTGACGGAACTGCGCGTCATCAAACGGAAAATATGTGCGTGTGTCGGTCTTTGTGACAAGCACAAGATCGGCTTTTTCGAACATCAGCGGATATTTGAGCGGTTTGTCGTCGCCCTCCGGAACAGACAGAAGAACGACATTTGCCGCTGCCCCCGTATCTGTCTCCGCAGGGCAGACGAGATTTCCCACATTCTCCAGAATGAGCAGGTCAAGCGCCTCCGTGCCGATGGCGGCAACTGCTTCGCGCGTCATCGCCGCATCCATCGCGCACGCGCCGCCGGTATGAACCTGGATGGCTCGTGCACCCGCGGCCTCGATTTTTTTTGCGTCGACAGTCGCCTCAATGTCGGCCTCCATCACGCCGATACGGCATTCGTCCTTCAGCGCACGGATGGTCGCCAGCAGCAGCGTTGTCTTGCCCGCGCCGGGCGAGGCCATGACATTGAGAAACAGTAATCCCTTTTTGCGCAGCGCTTCGCGTGTTTCGGCCGCGATCGCGTCGTTTTCCGCAAAAACGCTCTGATTTACAGTAATGACTTTGAGCTTTGCCATCGTCATCCCTCCTGCCATGCGCGGATCTTCTGCGCAAGCCAGCCGCACCACGCATCAAAGCCTTCGCCGGTTGCGGCGGAAACCGGAAATACGGCGGCAGACGGATTGCGCTGTGCAATATAGCTTTTTACGCGGGCCAGGTCAAAATCGAATGCAGGCAGCGCGTCGGTCTTATTGATGAGTACCGCGCCGCAGGTCTCGAACATCAGCGGATATTTGAGCGGCTTGTCGTCGCCCTCCGGCACGGATAAGATCACGACGTTTTCACACGCACCGGTGTCGAACTCTGCCGGGCAGACAAGATTGCCGACGTTTTCGAGAATGACGGCGTCCAGCTGCGCCGCGCCGACGGCGCGCAGCCCCTGCCGGGACATTTCCGCATCGAGGTGGCACATGCCGCCCGTGTGCAGCTGCACCGCCGCAAAGCCTGCGGCGAGGATTTTCCTCGCATCGACGGCGGAGTCGATATCGGCCTCCATCACGCCGCAGCGGAACGTCTTTCCCAGCTGCTCCAGCGTCCTCAGAATGCAGCTGGTCTTGCCAGAACCGGGTGAGGACATAACGTTTAGATAGAACGTCTTCTGCGCGCGAAGCTCCACCCGGAGCTTGTCTGCGTCGCGGTCGTTGTCCGAGAGCAGGCTCTCTTTCAGATCAATGATTGGGATCTGCATCGCTACTCCTCCAGGATCGTCAATTCTTTGATGCTGCATCCGTTGCCGCGCAGCAGCCATGTGTGTTCGCTGCCGCAATACGGGCAAATCTTACCAGCCGCAACGGTGCCGAATTCCTGCTTGCAGTCGTCACAGTACGAGACGGCATCCTCGGTCTGCCACGTGAGTTCCGCTTCGGTCAGCGCGGGATAACGTTTCCTGAAATAATTCCAGCAGTCAGCAAGGTACTCCGGGATGATCCCGGAGACCTCGCCGATGGTGAGCGTCACGCCGTCGATACGGGGAATTTCCTGCTCGGCGGCGATCTTCTGCACCGTGTCCGCGACATATGTTACAATTCCAAGCTCGTGCATCTTACTTTTCTTTCTTCATGAACTTCATCTTGATCTTCCGTTTGATCATATACGGCAGGATCGCCTTATAGACACCATCCTCGCCGGTAAACATACGTGTGTTCTGCGGCAGGTCGCGGGAGAGATGGATGGCGTCGAATTCGCAGCGCGTCGTACACAGACCGCAGCCGATGCAGCGATTTGTGTCAACGACGGTCGCGCCGCATTTGAGGCAGCGGTTTGCCTCTTTTTTGACCTGCTCCTCGGTCAGCGGCAGGCGCAGATCGTGGAAGGTCTTCGCCGCGTCGCCCGTCTTGCTGCCGGGTGTCTGGCGCGGAGCGTTGTCATAGCCCTCGACGCGGATATCGTCGCGGTCAAGTTCGATAAACTTGCGCAGGTCGCGGCCGATCGTCAGGCTCTGACCCTCGTGGACAAAACGGTTCAGGCTGACCATTGCTTCCTTGCCCTCGGCGATCGCATCGATGGCGAAGCGCGCGCCGTGGTAGATATCGCCGCCGGCGAAAATGTCGGGCTGCGTGGTTTGGAGCGTAACGGGGTCTGCTTCGACCGTACCGTTGCCGCGCAGGACAGCCTTCGAGCCGTCGAGCAGGCCGCCCCAGAGCGCCTTCTGGCCGATGGCGGTCAGAACGTTCTCGCAGGGAACGGTGATGGTGTCATTTTCATCATACTGCGGTGCAAAACGGTGGTTCTCATCAAGCACGCGCACGCATTTCTTGAAGACCACACCGGTGACCTTTCCGTTGTCGGTCAGGATCTCCTTCGGACCCCATCCATTCTGTACGGTGATGCCCTCGTGCTTTGCCTCAGCAACCTCATCGCGTGCGGCAGGCATTTCGTTTTCGCCCTCCAGACAGAGCATCGTGACTGCTTCGGAGCCGGCGCGCAGCGCCGTCCGCGCCACGTCGACCGCCACGTTGCCGCCGCCGATGACAACTGTGCGACCTGTCAGTTTCTGCGTGTCGTCCACATTCATGCGGCGCAGGAAGTCGATACCCGTCTCCACGCCCGCAGCGTTCTCACCGGGGACGCCCGCCGTGCGGCCGCCCTGTAAGCCAATGGCAACGAAGAAGGCTTTGTAGCCCTGTCTGCGCAGCTCGTCCAGCGTCACATCTTTACCGACCTCGACACCGCAGCGGAACTCTGCGCCCATCTGCCGGATCACGTCGATTTCAGCGTCGATCACGTTCTTTTCCAGACGGAACGACGGGATGCCATAACGGAGCATACCGCCGGGCGCGGCCTCCTTCTCAAAAACGGTGACGGGATAGCCCTTGGTGCGCAGATAGTATGCTGCGCTCAGACCCGCCGGGCCTGCGCCGATGACGGCGATGGGATACTTGTCCCACTGCTTGCCCTCATCGTTCATACAGATAGGAATATAGCGCTTGTCCGCGTCAAGCTCCTGCGCGGCAATGAATTTCTTGATCTCATCGATGGCGACCGGCTGGTCGATCAGACCGCGCGTGCAGCGATCCTCGCAGTGGCGGTTGCAGATCGCGCCGCAGACAGCGGGCAGCGGGTTATCCTGCTTGATGAGCTTCAGCGCATCGAGATAGCGCCCCTCGGCCGCCATGCGGACATAGCCCTGTACGGCCAGATGCGCAGGACATGCCGTTTTGCACGGAGATGTGCCGGTCTCATAGCAGTTGATCTTTACGTCGTCACGGTAGTTGAAGTTCCACTTCTCAGGACCCCACGGAGTGAGATCGGGCAGCTCAGCTTTCGGGTATTCGACGGTGCTGCTGTCCTTGTGGCAGAGCTTCTGGCCAAGCTTCGCCGCGCCGACCGGGCAGACCTCGACGCACTTGCCGCAGGCCACGCACTTTTCTGCCGTCACATGCGCACGGTAGGCGGAGGCGGACAGGTTCGGTGCATTGAACAGCTGCGAGGTACGAAGGGCGTTGCAGACGCCAGACGGACAGTTACAGATGCCGACGATCTTATCCGGACCGTCCAGATTCGTGATCTGGTGAACAAAGCCCTTTTCCTCGGCGCGCTTGAGGATCTCGATGGCCTCATCGTATGTAATATAATGCGCGTCCTTCTTTGTCTCGACGCAGTATTCTGCCATATCGCCGAGTGCGATGCAGAAATAGCCCTCGATATCGCCGGTGCCCTCATGACGGATGCGCTGCTGCCGACGGCAGGCGCACACATCGACGGCCAGCTTGTCATATTTCTTCAGCCAGTGTGACAGATGCTCCAGCGAAACGGATTTGCTCTCGGCCGGGATCGCCTGCTCGACTGGAATGACATGCATACCGAGTCCGCCGCCTCCGGGCGGCACGACAGACGCAATCGGACCGCATGCCTGCGCCGTGATGCTGAACAGCGTCGCGACCTCCGGAACCTTTTCCAGCAGCTTGCTGTTCATCATCATGTATTCACCGGAGCCGACGACGAACTTTGGAACAAAATACTGCTTTTCCTTCTTTTTGTTGTCGCGGTCAAATTCCAGAATACCCGTCTCGCACAGGCCGTCCGCCATTTTCTGCGCCTGCTCGGGCGTCATACTGTTGCGCTTGGCCAGCTGCTGCACATTGAACTTGTTGACGCGCTTTTTCTCGAACGAGAGCATGAACTTCACTTCGTCCTTGTTCATGATCTTGTCAAGACACCACATTTCGGGGTCGTTGTCGACGATGTCCTCCAGCTTTTTCTTGTCGCGCCGGTCGGTGATCATCAGGCTGAGCTTGCGCAGAAGCTCGCGCTTCTCCGCATCCTCGATGACATACGTATCCGGGAGATAGTCATACTCGTTGAGCATGTAGTTTTTGAGCGATTCGTTGTTCATAGACCGCATTCCTCTCTTTTTCTTTGTGGAAAATTACAATTTTATTATACGCGTTTTTTTTGCAAGCCGCGGTGGTGTATTGTTGCGGATTTGCGTTGACTTATGCAAGTTCTGCATATATACTGACTAGAGATGAGCAAAACGGGCAGAAGGAGCAGCCTGCAAACACGGCAACTGGGAATCAAAAGAGCTTGGGGCGTCTCAAGGACGCAAAAACCGTAGCGCGGTAGACCCCGCGCCTAAAAAAGGTATGGAACAGGTAGATCAGGCGGAACGCCGAAGCTGTTTGGCAGAACGGTAGGAGTGAGAGCCGTGCAGAACGGCGGCCAACGCAACAGTCAGGGCAGAGATATGAGCCAGCGTATTGAGGTTTGCCGCGCTGGTTCCATTGCGCACCCACAGCCGTTCCTGACCTGTGGATTTGAAGCGAGAATTGTAACGCTCGCACTCTGTACGCAAGGCGTATGTTCTCTTGAAACAGAGGCAGCTACGGTCAACGGAAAGTCTGTAGTCATCGGGAACGGTTTTATATTTCGTGCAGCCCCGGTTTTTCTTGCCGTTGTTCCAGTTTTTGTGGTTGCAGGGGCAAACGCTGGTCTTGGACTGGCGGAACGGGCAGCAGTATTTCTGGCGGGTACGCCCATTGTCGGTGGTTTTGCCGTCCTTGTGCATGGCGAACCCGGCCTCGCAGACCGGATTACCGGCAGGAAGTGCCTTTAAATCTTTCGTACCGCGTGGATTGAGAGGGATAAATGCCTCGCCCTCATAGACCGTTTTTACGGTATTGTAGATGCTTTTCACATCGTAGCCCTTGTCGGCAAGGAAGGTGCATTCTTTCAAAGAAACCGTCTGATTCGCAGCTGCGAGGATATCAGCGGCGACGGAGGAATCGGCGACATTGCCCGGTGTGGTCAGCTCGTAGAGCGGCAGGCCGGAGATGCAGTCCACCAGCACATGGCTCTTGTACCCCCAGTAGAACTCATACCGCCGCTCGTTGTGCTGGTTGGAGGCCGAGTGGACGCCGAGGGCGCAGTCCAGATCGCTTTTGGGATGGTTTTCCTTGGAGAACTTGTTCTTTGCAAAGGATTTCGGGTTGTTCTGCTTCGTGTTTGCCATGACGGGTGTGGAGTCCAGACCAATAAATGAGGCGTCCACGATCCCCATCTCATAGAGTTTCTTCACCTGTGCCGCCATGATTTCTTTCAATGCAGCGTTATCCATTTTTTTGAGGAAACGGTCATACGTCCAGTAGGACGGCAGCGGCTTCATGATATTGAACCCGCAGTAGTGGGCAATGAGGAGATTGTTGTCCAGATAATCCACCAAATCTGTGATCTGCGCGAAGCCCTCGCATTTCATAACGATAAAAGCGCAGACCATGGCTTCTTTGGGGAAGCCCCGCCGCCCGGTTGCCGCCCTGGGCAGCGTGAAGTCCAGACTGCTGAAAAGCTTGTCGTAGAACGCAGCGGCACTTTGGGATGTGAACAGCGTCACATCCTGAATGATTTCCTGTCGGTAGATAGCGGCCAGCCCCTTTCTGGTTGGTTTTCTCTCAAGTAAATTTTACCCAAAAGGGGCTCCGCTTTCTATACCATTTGAGTGATTTTTGGCTTCAGCCATGGCCGGGAACCATTGCAATTACTGCGTTTCCTGTGTTTTGCTCATGGCTGATACTGACTAAAAAGGAGGCGATTGCATGGAATTGGCGTTCATCCGTGAGTTTGTCACACTGGCGGAGATCCGGAAATTCAGCGCGGCCGCGCAGCAGCTGCATATCTCCCAGTCAACCCTCTCGCGCCACATTCAGACACTGGAAACGGAACTCGGCTGCACGCTGTTTACGCGCACCACGCGCGATGTGGAGCTGTCCGCCTGCGGTGCGCTCTACCTGCCGTATGCAAAGAAGATCGCACATATCGCGGGGGCCGCAGACGCACGCCTGCGGGAATACCGCCGCCAGCAGCGGCAGACGATCCCAATCGGCATCGTCCACAATCCGGACATGTTTCAGATTATCGACTGTCTGATGGAATTCCAGCATCTGCACCCGGAGTATCCCATGAATATTCAGGAAGGCACCGTCAGCGAGTTAATCGCCGAGTTGGCTGCCGGTCGGCTCAAACTCATTACGATCACCTGCGCAGACTGGGAGCCGCTTCCGGAGCGGTTTGTTCCTGCCGGGAACAGCCGCCTGTGCGCGCTGCTCTCCGAGCGGCATCCGCTGGCGCAAATGCAGCGTCTGCCGCTGCAGGCGCTGTCTGGGCAGAATTTGATTCTCCCGGAAAAGAATAATATCGTTTACCAATATCTGCGCCACAGTCTCCAGCACCTTGGCGTCCACCCAAATGTTTTTTATCAGGGCAGCTCCTCCGGCGTTTCCGCGCCGCTCCGCTCGGGTATGGGAGTAATGGTCCAGGATCGTACCATCGCGGAGCGATACCTGCAAGACGGGATCGTACTGCGCGAACTGGAGCCGGAGATCTCCTATGTCTTTGGCCTGAGTTACGCAGAAACACTCCGCGAACCAGAGCAGGCCTTTGTGCAGTTTATTTTTCGAAAATATACGAAGCAATAACTTTTTTCACGATTCCCTTATGAAACAAGCAGGTTAGAAGTGTTCACCGCGAATAGGCTATTGCTCATACGTTTCGCAGCCTCCTGCTTGAGCTGCATCTGCGGGTGGCAGTAGGTGCGTTCCAGGAACGATGTATCACCATGACCGGCGAGATCGGCAACCGTGTTTTTGTCCACGCCTTCATGCAGAAGCGTCGAGACGAAGAAGTGGCGCAGCGTGTGCAGATGATAGGTTTTTGGCAGACCGATCTCCGCGAACAGGGATTTCAGGTGCTTGCTGAACGTGTCCGGGTGGATGGGCGTGCCATCGTCTTTTGTGAAAATGTACTCTGGAAACGGGATGCCACTTTCATCGCGGAGTCTCATTTTGCGATAGCAGAAACCGCGCAGCAAGCTGAACATTTCCTCGTTCGTCGAAACAGTTCGGGCGCGACCATTTTTCGTTTTACCCTCCTGCACACCTTCGCCGGAAACGGTGCTGCGGGAATGCCGGACAATGATGTAACCCTCGTAACTGCCGGTCACGATCACGTCTGACCAGCGCAGGGCGCACAGCTCGCCGCGCCGCATTCCTGTGTTGATGGCGAGGAAATAAAAGAGCTGAGACACCGGTTCTTCATAACAGAGGGCAGACAAGAATTTCTGCATTTCCTCCATCGTCGGAATCTCCTGCGTCTTGCATTCTGCATCGGGCCGGTCGATCATCCGCGCGGGATTTTTCTCAATGATCTCGTTGCGCTTCGCATCGCTCAGAACGGCAGACACGACGGTCAGGTATTTCTGCACCGTCTTTTCCTTGATCGGCTTACCGCGATAGGTTCGCTTGCGGAGCTTCGCCAGCAGATTTTCCAGCGCAATCGGGCGCAGCCGGTTCAGCTTGATCGCGCCGATCTCCGGGAATACCGTTTCAAGCAACCGCCGGTAAAACGCGATCGTGCCGGGTGCGTATTTTGTCTGCCGTTCCAGCCAGCCGCGGGCGTAGGTCTCGAATGTCATTTCACCATCCTCGCTGTAGCCCTGCTTGAATAACCGTTCCAGCCGTTCGGCTTCGTGGTAGACGTACTGCTCGATGCCGCGTTTCGGGACGCTGTCCGGCACATGAATTGTCTTTGCCTTGCAGATTTTCCGTCCGTCGGTGCGGTAGCCATTGCTGATGGTGATTTTGCATTTTCGTTCAGATAATTGCTTAATACTTGCCATCGAATTCCCCTTTCACATATTTGTTCCATATTCCAATCTTCGTGATCGTCCTCGGCATGGCCGAGGGCGGTTTTCCTTTGCCGGAGCTTCTTGCGGCGCTTGCTGTCGATGTGCGGCGGCATGGTGGATGCATCACGTTGTGGAACATCGTCCGTCATCTGCTCCACAGCACGGCCAAGGCGCACAGCGCCGCGCACAAGATCACCGCTGTAATCGAGATCCACGCGCAGAGACAGATTTTCTTTCTTTTGTTCTGGTTTTGGCATTGAGATTCGGTATTTTACATGGTAAACTTTATGAATTACAGCTTGGCAAATTGAATTTAGGAGGACAATGATGCAGACGATTCAGCTAAAAGCGATGACAAGAGAGCTATGCCACGAACTGTACCGGCGCTGGACGAATGATGCGTCCATCTATATGGACATGCGCTTATTCCGGCCCTATGTTTATAACGAAGCAGCGGTAAACCGATATTTTGATGCAAAGGGGTCAGACGCTTCGCGTAGGCTGTTTGCAATCATGCTTGGAGATCAGGTAATCGGGGAATTGCAGCTGAAACAGATCGACTATGATAAAAAGGAATGTACGCTGAGTATCCATATGCAAAATGACATGGTAAAAGGGAAAGGATATGGAACGCAGGCAGAACATCTGGCGGTAAAAATCGCCTTTGACGAGTTGGGAATGACCGCTGTGAACGCAGACGCCATTATGAAAAACACCCGGAGCCAGCATGTGCTGGAAAAGGTCGGCTTTCACCTTGTCGGAGAAGATGGAGCATTTAAATACTATCGTATCGAGCGGTGAATTTGAGTTTTCACATTCCATACGCATCTGCATACCTTTTTCATATTCCCATTTGTAAAAGTGGGTATGGGCTTCTGCCCGATTTGAGGCATTTGGCAGGGAGCCGGGACGCCGGCGACTAGCCAAATGCGATGCTGGCCCTCCCTTTGAGGGAGGATTTTTCCCGCTGCGGCGGGGCTTCTCTGCGTTGGGCTGGAATATTGTTCCTGCGTTTTTTGGCGTTGCTCGCACGTCGGCGCAATGTGGGGCTTTGCGGCACTCCTGCGCACACACTCGCAGTCTGGGCAAAAAACCGCACACAGCGGCGACACGCGCCTCACGTTGCGCTCCGGGCGTTCGACACACCCGCAGGGCCGATCGTGCCGATTGTTTTCATGGGCGGAAAATCGGCACTATTGGCACGTTTGAGCGAAATCCACTGTTTGCCGTTGCTGCGGTAGGTATCCGCCAGAATCCCGTTTTCTCTTAGAGCCGCAACGCTTTCCAGTGCCAGCCGAGTTACTTTTTTCGGCGTGATACCGAAGCTTCCGTCAGGGTCGATCTTTGCGGACAGTGCCGATGGCGTGCCGGTGTATTCCGGATCGGCACTGAGCAGCGCAGAGAAAAGATGCACGAGCTGAAGCGCAGAAATCTTAGCAGCGCCGGTGCAAGTTTTGCTGTCCGAAAGCAGCTTCCAGACGTGATCGTCCTCGCCCAGCTCCAGCTTTAACGTCCGATCCGGGATGTCGCGCCCGGTGCAATGCAGGGATGCGGCGTTGGCGCTCCGCGCATTCTTTTGCAGCACAAAGGCAGAATCCGCCGCGCCGCTTAAGCCCGTTGACCCGGAGATCATGTTCATCGGGTCATCATCGTGGAGCTTGCGCAGATGGTGAATTAAGAGAACTGCGATGTGGTGTTTGTCGGCAAGCTGTTTGAGCAGGCCAACGTCCTGATAATCATTCGCATACAGATTGCTGTCACTGCCTGCGCTGCGGACGCGCTGCAAGGTGTCGATGACAACAAGCTTCGTGGTCGGATGCTCGGTCAGAAACTGCTCGATCTGCTGCTCCAATCCGTGTTTGAGTGTGTCAGCCATGATCGCAAAGTGCAGCGTCGGCGGTGCATCTTCCGTCAGATCAAAGAGACGCGACTGGATACGTCGGTACGAATCTTCGAGGCTGAGATACAGGACTTCACCCTGCGTTACCGCAAAATTCCAGAGCGGCTGCCCCTGCGCAATGCAGAGACACAGCCATAAAGCCAGCCACGATTTTCCGATCTTCGGCGCGCCCGCAAGGATGTGTAGGCCCTCTGGAAGCAGCTCGTCTACCAGAAACGGAACCGGCGCATACGGCGCGCTTTGCAGCTGCTCTGCGGTCATGGTTTCGAGTTTCGTCATTTGTTCACTTCCTTTCGATTTTATTTACAGTAGATACATTCTCTACAATAGGATAATAGCATAACCATTGACAATCCACAATAGGTAATGTATCATTTATCCGCATACACTACACGAGTGAAAATACATTCTCTACAAAGGAGGCGCACGCACATGGGCGTTTTGGGAAAAGATTTATTGGATTTTCATCGGCCGCGCACCAATACGAAGGTGGAGTTCGGCGCGTCCGGCTATTGGGTCGAATCCCATCCGGCGATGCAGCCCTACGGCGCTGTGCTGACGGAAATTCTGAATCTTGACGCTGCGCCGTTTCAAGAATTATTGGATCAGTATCAGAAAGCGGTTGCAGAAGCTAATTCGGAACAGGCAGCGCAGGCGTTTCAGGCTGTGGCGAATGGATTTACATCTTTGCCGCTTTACCGCCTGTATTGGAATGACGTTCAGCTGTTTGCAAGCATGGATGTGAGTGAATTATTCGTGGGAGAAGCGCAGGAAGCGTTCCGCGAATATGCGATGCAGGACGATACGTTGCCGCGGTTTATGCAGGAGCAGCTGGACGCCATCCGGCTGATTCAGGAGCGTTATGCGTGGTTCCTGGACGGCATTTTTGCGGGAAAGCCGTTTGAAAAGAAAAAGGGTCAGAGAAAAACTTCTCTGGCCCAGCAGATTGAGCAAAAAGGCTTGGAGCCGTTCGTCAGCGGCGTCAGCCTTGGCGCAGATTCGAAGGTGGACGCGCCGAAGGTAAACGCGCAATTCTGCATCCGTGGCACTGGGTGCGAGGCGGAGGTGGTCGAAAAAATGTACTTTGACCGGCTGCTGGATTTTGTCTATGTGGAGTTTATGAAGGGACTGCAAAAGGGATTTGTGCCGAAGCGCTGCGCCAACTGTGGTCGCTGGTTTTTGCAGGCGCCGGGCGCGACCTTTGCCTATTGCGCCGGTCCTGCGCCGGAAGACCCAGGTAAAACCTGCCGGGAGATCGGCGCGGCCAGCAGCTTTAAGGACAAAGTTGCGAACAATGAAGTCTGGCAGGTGCAGCAGCGGGCATACAAGAAATACTACGCGCGCACGATGCGGAAGGATATGACCAAGGCCGAGTTTGAGGCATGGACGCGCGATGCAGAACGCAAGCGGGACGCCGCGCTGGAACCGTATGCACGCGCAGAAAGCGAGGAAGAACGGCAGCGCATCGCGGCTGAACTGGAGGAAGAACTCAACAGGCTGTGACGCATCGCTTTTGCTTATCTCCTACTTGAGTATTTCTTCCAACACCGCATAAAATACAAGTAAATTCTGTGCAGAATAAGTCCCGGCAAGCCATCAGACGATGGTTTACCGGGACTTCGTGTTTCGGCTGATTACGATTTTGTTTCTTCCTGCTCCTGCAGTTTTTTCTCCAGCGCAGACTGCTTTGCAAGAATGGCATTGACCTTATCATAAAGATCCTCGATCATGATCTCGGTTTTGAGATTGACCTTGTAATCATTTTCCGCGCGGCGGCGGTCCTTTTCTTCCTGCCGGTTCTGGCTCATCATGATGAGCGGCGCCTGGATCGCCGCGACGCAGGACAAAACCAGATTCAGCAGGATAAACGGGAACGGATCGAACGCATCTGCCGCCAGGATCGTATTGACGACCATCCACAAAAGCAGCACACCCGTAAACGAAAAGATGAACGCCCAGCTTCCAGCAAATTTTGCGATCGCATCCGCCGCGCGCTGCCCGAGGGTGTATTTTTCCGCGGTGGGGCTTTCGGAGATTTTGCTGGAACTGTATCCGGATTATGAATTTTCAGCTGACAGCTGCGGCGACCAGATGGGTTGGGACGCAATGAAGTCAGATATCTTTGCAAAAACAGAAATACGGCTTGTTCAGCGCTTGCTGGAGACAAGACTGCTGAAATCCGTGGCCGTGCCGTTTTGGAAAGGCAGGGCATAATTATCTGCGGAGCATGACCTTTGCACAGAACACGCCGTCCTGATAGGTGACTGTACTTACTCCACCGGATTTTTCTGCGATGTGACGGACGGACTGAAGCCCGACACCGTCTCCTTTTCGCTTGGAGGACTGGAATACCCCGTCTTTTTCCCGGATAACTCCGTCATAGGTGTTTTCGACCTGAATCAGTGCCAGACTGTTGCCATGCAGATAGGCGGTCAGCTCGATTCTGCGTCTGGCAGGTGCAGTACGCAGGCTGGCTTCCAGCGCATTTTCCAGCAGATTCGAGAGAACCAGACACAGATCGATCTCGTCTACAGGAAGACATTCCGGCAGATCGAGCTGCACGGAAAATGGGATCTGCTCCCGCTTCGCAAGTGCGCAGTAATACCCGACCACGCCGTCTGCCGCCTGGTTTTCACAGAAATGCAGCTCCAGACTCGGGATTCTGGAAACTGCGCCGGAAAGATAGGCTTTGATCTTTTCAAGATTCCCTTCTTCTGCAAGGGCAGCGAGCTGACATAGCTGGTGGCGCAGATCGTGCCGCGCCTGCCGGGCTTCCTCAATGGCAGCTTTCAGGCTTTCGTAGCGCTGCTGCTGCATGGAAAGCAGCTGGTTTTCTTGCTGCAATCTCACATTCCGGTTGATGCTGATCGCCATCAGAAGGAAGATTGCGTTGAAGAAAAGCATCAAAAACAAAAGTGCGATACTGATCACAAAATACCCCTGCAAAACACGCCCGGTATAGAGCGTGTCCGCATACTTGGGGATCATAAACAGATTCAGCGCAATGAACACCAGCGGCAGCACCCAGAACACATACCAGGTCTGCGCAAAGTTTTCATCCTCGACCATCCTCCGCACGCTGTGCGTCGCAGGATAATAGGCGATGGCGGCAAACAGCCAGCAGATCGCATGATAGCAAATCGCAGACCGCAGACAGAACCACGGCGCAGCCTGCGCCTGCGGCAAACCGGCCAGCATAGCGGCGTTGATCGCTCTTGAAAGGCTGTTGATACAGGCAAATACCGCACAGACGGACAACGCAATCGTTCCGGATTTCCAAAGTGAGATCCGGAGCGTTTTTATGTAGATCACGACTGCAAGCAAGGTTAGGCCTGCAAGCATCGGCGCAGTCGGCATGCGGCGCGCATAGCACACCACGCCTCCGGCGGCGCAAAGCAGCGCAAGCAGCGGAACAAGCCACAAAACAAGCTTTGACAGCGGCTGCTTTAAGCTGGATTTTACCGGGAAGCAGGCAAGCAGCATGCCGGGAATCACCACGCCGAGCTCCAGAATTGGACGCAGCAGCTCCATTATGCCATCCGCCCCCTTTGAAGCAGGAACTCCATAAATGCCTGCCGGGCGCTTTTCAGAAGGTCCTGACTGACAAACACGCGGCTTCCGTCCGCCATGCGGAAGGCGGCGCCTTCCAGATCCTTCGCGTGTTCCAGATTTACGATCACGCCGCGCCCGCACACAAAAAAGCGTGTGTCATCCTTTAGTGGGGAGATGAACGACTTGAAGGGCTGACGTGTGGCAAGCGTCTTTTGAACCGTCGTATGGACGTAGATCAAGTGGGCGAAGTGTTCTGCGTAGACGATGTCCTGATAGCGCAGATGGATCTCGCTTCCCTCCACCTTTAGCTCCATATATTTGTCCGGCTGCGGTACGCGGGCAAGCAGCTCGTCCGTCAGCGCGTCGATGTCCGCTTCGGTAAAGGGCTTGACCAGATAGTGCAGCGCCCGGACCTGAAATCCCTCCAGCGCATGATCGGTGGAGGTCGTGGTAAAAACCAGCAGACAATCCCTATCGGTTTTGCGCAGCTCTTTTGCCGCCTCCATGCCTGTCATGCCATTCATATAGATATCCAGAAATGCGGCAGTAAAGGGGGCTTTCCTTACTGCTTCCAGAAATTTCTCGCTGCTTTCGTATTCCAGAATATCTGCCTGCACATTTCTCCGGTGAAGCTGCTGCTCCAGCCGGTCTTTCAGCAGTGCACGTTCCGCGGCAAGATCGTCCACAATCGCAATTCTCATGCAGCGAATTCTCCTTCCTCTTCCTGCACATATTCAAATCCAAAGTGATTATATCACAGAGCGTCAAGGTTGGAGAAGCCACAACCCCGGAATTCGTGCCATAATCGTCCCTTTCGTGCCACGGCGCTTGAAAGACCGGCAGAACCTTTTTATACTGAGCGCAAGCAAGGCGTCAAATTGGATTCAGGAAGGAGGGCGGTCTGTGTATCGTATTGCCGTACTGGCAGAACAGGAAGCGGAGCGGCAGCGCTATGCCGAACAAATCACCCGGTTCTGTGAATCGAAGGGGCTGTTTCCTCAGGTCGTGCAATATGACGACCAGGAACGCTTTTTTGAAGCGGCGCAGAAAGATGCTCCAACCAATGCTGTCATTGCACTCTCCGGGGTGGCAGGGCTGAATGCAGCGGAGCACCTTCGTTCCTTATGTCCCGTGTGCCGGATGATCTGGTGCAGTGATCTTGATTTCTCGCTTCACGCCTTCCGACTGCGGGCCGATTATTTCCTGCTGAAGCCCGTTTCTGAGGAAGCGTTTCAACTGGGACTTTACACCTGGCTCGCATAAAACCCCAACAAACTGTATGAAAAATAAATAAACGGAGGATATTTTGATGAAAATGGAAAAAGTATTACGCTCTGCGCTGCTCCTGCTGCTGGCTGCTGCGCTCTGCCTGAGCATGGCAGCCTGTACACAGACGCCAGCCGAGTCTTCCCCGGTCTCTGAAACGCAGACGCCCGAAACGGCCGCATCAGAGAAAGCCTCGCCGGAGGATGATATGCCGGAGGACGCTGGCACAGAGGAGACCCCGGCGTCCGACGCATTGTCCTCTGCACTGCCGGTCAAGACGCTGCGCGCCAAGCGTGTCGACGAAAACCCCTATATGGCAAAGAGCGACGCTAACATTCACCACGACGGCTACAATACCGACTCCACGGATGAAGTTCTGCCGCTCGGCATCTACCCGGAAATCAACGTTTCCTATGAGAAAACCAACGCGAACGCTTCGCCTGCCATTTACTTTGACAGCTATGGCCACGCGGTCGTGCCGCTGCTCGGCGGCATCGCCATCCGCGACCTGAACGCGAAGGAAACCACGACGCTGGGCTATTTCTCCCCGAAGCAGCATGACGGCGGCGGTTACGTCATTCAGAGCTCCTATACGTTCCTGGACTCGGAAAACCGCATCGTCTGCCCCACCAGCAACAACCATGTGCTGATGCTGCGCGCAACCGATGAAGCAGGAAACATCCTGCCGGAGTTTGAAAAGATGCTGGATATCAACATCAAAGCTGCCGCCGAGGCTGCGCTCGGCAAGACGCTGGAGCAGAATCTTCTGTCCGTGGTCTTTGACTACGAAGGAAACCTCTGGTTTGCAACCGGCGGCTTCCGCATCTACCCGGAGCGTGAGCAGCAGGGCGTACTGGGATATATCGCACGTTCCGCCATCGATGCGATTCTAAGCGGCGAACAGGCTGATCTCTCTGATGCAGTCTTTGTCTATGAGCTGACTCCCGGTGAGGGTGCAGAAAACGGCATTGCCGCCTCCAAAGACGGCGCGGTCATCCTGACGAACCAGAACTGCTATCTGCTGCGCGCGAATAATGGTGTCGAAGCCGTCTGGTGCACGCCGTATGAGAGTGTCGGCGCAAAAGTCAGCGGCGAGGGCGACAAGACCACCGGCGGCGGTCTTGCATGGGGCGGCGGCTGCTCTCCGTCGCTGACGCCGGAGCTTGTGATGTTCACCGACAATGCTGACCCCGTCAAGCTGCTGGCGCTCGATATGAAGACCGGTAAGATCGTTGCAAGTCTGCCGGTGCTGGACGATCTGCCCGATGGCTATCAGGTGGCGGTTGAAAACTCTGCCATCGTCTATGACGACAGCGAGGGCACTGTCAGCACCATCGTGTGCAACTGGTTTGGCGCAGGCAACGCAGGCCTTGCCGATCCCAACAACGACTCCTCGATCCAGAGCTACGCGAATATTTACGACCAGAACTGGCTCATGAAGGGCAATGTCATGATCGCGCCGGGCGTCGAGCGCGTGGACACCGTGAAGACCGCTGACGGTTACGAGATGAAGAGCATCTGGTGCCGGAACGATCTGAGCGACACGTCGATCATGAAGCTCTCCACCGCGACGGGCTATGTCTACGGCTACGTGCAGGATCTGACCACCGGTATGTGGCAGTACATCATTTTGGACTTTGAAACGGGCGAGACTGTTTTCACGATGGACGTCTCCAACAAGTTCGGCTACAACAACATGGCCATCGGCATGTACGCCGGCAACAGCGGCAACGCCCTCTACTGCCCGACGGGCTATCTGGAGCTGCTCAGATTGCAGGATCGCTTCGTCCATCTGCCCGAAATGCCGTACCGAGAGGTCGACCTCGACCAGGCGGCGAGAAATGTTCTTTCGCAGGAACAGTTTGCGCTTGACGGCGGCGAAGGAGAAGTCGCGAGCTGGCGCAATACCGTCACAGTCGAAAATGTTCATCCCAATACGACGGTCGCATTCCGGATGAACAATCTTTCCGGAAGCGCCGCTGAACTGAAGCTCTATGGCTACGGTGCAGACGGAAAGCTGGCGGAGGTCGGCAATGAGCTGTGGTCGATCACGGATGAGACAGGTGCTGCCGTGGATACCCTGTCCGATGGCACACTGTATGAGCTGCGTGTGAGCATCGCAGACGGCGGTGCGCTTGATCTGAGCGAGGCGGAAAAGGAGATCAAAATTTCCGTTGTGCTTGCAAAGTAAGGCTCAATCATAACCACCGGCACTGAGCTGGTTGTTTTCTTGATACAAAAAGGCTCCGGCGCCAAAAACGCCGGAGCCTTTCTTCAAATTTGCGTCTTAAAATTGCGAATCAATCCTGCAAGTAGGAATATCGAAGGATGAAAAAACGCGGCATTTGCCTGTTGCCCGATGCGTGCTATCTCTCTGAGCTCAATGTTCCCGGCAAACCGAACCGGACAAACCTTGGAAAATGTGCTGCAATACAAAGATTTCTTTCCACACATCCAAACGAGAATCTGGCGATCCTCACGCCATACCGCAATCAGCGCGCGCTCTTAGCAGGCACAGCTAAAAAAAGCAGTTATCCGCAAGAAGTCAGTCTGACCGTCCACCGTGCGCAGGGACGCGAATGGGACACCTGCTCATTTTCCTTCAACGAAGGAAAACGGCACTGGGATTCTGTGATCCCGGTGCCGTTGTATCTTTTACCATTCCTTATTTTTCAAATATGCCTGAACGCTTGAAACAAAGTATTCCGCGTTCTCGATCTGTACAGCCGTATCTGCTTTGGAGATCACGAAAAAATCGTCGTAGTCGCTGTCCGTCCGAACGTCAAACAGGACAGAGATGATCTCCGACATTCGCGTTTCAAAAATTTCCGTTTTGATATATCAGCGGCGGAACTCGGAAATGATGCCGCCGTGGTGCTTCATGTCGATCTCGTCGAAAGCCAGCACTGCGCGCATCGCGTGGAAGACTGCATAATAAGAACGGTTCGCTGCACTCTTATAATTCTCCGTTTCAAGAAGATTTCTTGCCGCAGAAAGGCATTCTATTGCGTGCTCAAGCCGTACCTGCGATAGGGCTTTTCGTTCATGCTCCTGCATAGCGGATGCCCTCCCGAACGACATTCTGATAATATGGCAGCGCCGTCTGATAGCGCTGGAACTGCTCCAGCGGCTTGACGGTCACAGAAACGGTGATGTCGTGCTCCAGACTCAATCGGCTGGTCACCTTTGCAACACCGTTGCGGTGTTTCGCAATCTCCGCTTGTTCCAAATCCACAGTCAGCAGAATATCAATGTCCGATTCCGGCGTAAAATCGCCGCGCGCATAGGAGCCGTACAGATAGGCGTCATGAATGCGCCCGAAAATCGGACTGCACGCATGATAGACGCTGTGCAGAATTTCTTCTGCCTGATTTCTGGTACACATATACTCGCCTCCATTCTTTGTTTTATTATACCCTGAATTGCCCCCACCGTCAACGGTGGGGCATGACTACTGTTTGACTACTATCGTCCAAGAAACAAAAAAAGCCGGTTTGCCCAGCATTTTATCAGGATACGCCTGAAAACTCCGACTCTGTAGGTCGCACGTTCGAATCGTGTCGGGCGTACCACGCAAAAATGACCTTTGGATGTCAGATGACCACACAAGTGTGCTCATCTCGACAGCAAAGGTCTTTCTTCGTTCAAACTCGCAGCCACGTTGTTGGGCGGCGAGTTTGTTTTTGGGGTGCGATATGAAATCAGACGATTTCACGGGACTTTTCTGTAAAACCGGAATCAGCTTATTCCTTTTCGATCCTGACGAGTAAAAAGCCAGCTTGCCAGAATGCCTGATCGCCAAACATCTCGATCATCAGGATTGTATCCAAGCTCCATGTCCCGATCACATACAGGATTCCCGTGCGTTTTAAAACCCGCCTGCATTCTTTCTCAATTTCATCCCATTGATCCCGGATATGGAAAAAGGCATTGTAGATGACGACCGTGTCAAACGTGTTGTCCGGATAGGACATTCTGGCTGCATCCATGATCTGAAAGATCACATTCTCCTGCTTATCCAAATGATTCAGTCTGCACGCATCAAGGTCGATGCAGGAAACATGATTTGCAGCCCGCGCCGCCGAAACAGAGAAATCCGCCGCACCGCACGCAACTTCAAGAACCTCTTTGCTTTCGATATCCGAGATCAGCATATTTACAAGCGCGTCCGTCTTTTTCATATTGCCTCCGCAAATCCTGATTTCCACATCGAGTATATCATGCGTCCTTCCCACGTGCAACAGCGCCGCGTTTTCTGATACTTGCCATTTGTGATTCCTCCTGTTCTGCTCAGCACGGCTGAGATTTTGTAACAGCAACAATACCAGAAAAAACGGAAATAGCTAGTGGGTTTTAAAGATTCTACGAAACCAACAATTCCGGATTGGGTATTGCGAACAGACTATTGCTCATACGTTTCGCAGCCTCCTGCTTGAGCTGCATCTGCGGGTGGCAGTAGGTGCGTTCCAGGAACGATGTATCACCATGACCGGCGAGATCGGCAACTGTGTTTTTGTCCACGCCTTCATGCAGAAGCGTCGAGACGAAGAAGTGGCGTAGCGTGTGCAGATGATAGGTTTTCGGCAGACCGATCTCTGCAAACAGGGCTTTCAGGTGCTTGCTGAACGTGTCCGGGTGGATGGGCGTGCCGTCGTCTTTTGTAAAAATGTACTCCGGGAATGGGATACCTTTCTCATCACGAAGTCTCATTTTGCGATAGCAGAAACCGCGCAGCAGGCTGAACATTTCCTCGTTCATCGAAACAGTTCGGGCGCGACCATTTTTCGTTTTACCCTCTTGCACACCCTCGCCGGAAACGGTGCTGCGCGAGTGTTGGACAATGATATAGCCCTCGTAGCTGCCAGTCACGATCACGTCTGACCAGCGCAGGGCGCACAGCTCGCCGCGCCGCATCCCCGTGGCGATGATGAGCTTGAAGTAGGTTTCGTACAGGACGCTCACGCTTTCCGGCGCCTGAATCAGCTTTTTCACCGTTTCATCGTCCGCGATTTTCTTTTCCTTCTTCTGCCCAGCGTATTTGTGGGTGCGCCAAGCCGGGTTACGGTAAATTCCACATAGCCCGCGATGTTCTGCCCAATCTCAATGGACGAGTTTACACGGTGGCTGAAGCGGTAATACCAATGTAAAACTGTGCGGGACAAGGCAAGCTTGTCCCGCATATTCGTATTTGTGCTGTGCCCTTGAAAGCAGCGCCAATCAAAGCTCCTGCGGCATCTGCCAGGCTTCGATATCGGTATGCAGCAGATAGTGAGAACGTTCGGACAGCGGCTTTCCGAGATACTCTTTGTAAAGCGCCTGCACATCGGGGTTTTCATGCGAGAAACGAAGGGGCATCTTGTAGTCAAGTCTCCACAGGACATTTCCGCGCGCCTCGGCGCACTCCTCGCCGTCGTGAATCGGCTGGCCGCCGCCACCTACGCAGCCGCCGGGGCAGGCCATGACCTCAACGAAGTCATACTGCACGTGGCCGGAGGCAATCGCCTCCATGAGCTTCCTGGTGTTGCCGAGTCCACTGACCACCGCCGTGCGGACCGTGCCTGCACCGGGAATGTCGAAACTCGCTTCCTTCCAGCCCTGCATGCCGCGCACAGCAGTAAAGGCATCGGGGTCCGGATTTTCACCGGTCACAAGATAGTACGCGCTGCGAAGCGCCGCGTCCATGACGCCGCCGGTCGCGCCGAAGATCACCGCCGCGCCCGTACCGGAGCCGAGCGGCGAATCGAAGCTGCTCTCCTCCAGGGACGCTGGGTCGATCATCGAGCAGCGGAGCATCCGCACGAGCTCGCGCGTGGTGATGACCACGTCGACATCGGGGCCGCCGCAGGCGTCTTTCATCGTGGGAAGCGCCGCCTCCGCCTTTTTGGACGTGCACGGCATGACGGAGATCACGCGAAGGTTCTTGGGGTCGACGCCGATCTTCTCTGCGAAATAGCTTTTGGCCACCGCGCCGAACATCTGCTGCGGCGATTTCGCGGTAGAGAGGTTCTTTGCAAACTGCGGGAACTGCCCCTTTACGAACCGCACCCAACCGGGACAGCAGGAGGTAAACATCGGCCAGGAATACACATCCCTGTGCGTAAAGCGCTCGATGAACTCGCTGCCCTCTTCCATGATGGTGAGGTCGGCGCTGAAATTGGTGTCGAATACATAATCAAAGCCCAGCTCCCGCAGCGCAGAGGCCAGAACGCCCGGCGCGGCCTGTTCGGGTGAGAGACCAAAATATTCTGTCCACGCCGCGCGGACAGCAGGTGCAACCTGTACGACGGTCGTGAGGGTGGGATCGGCGAGCATGCGGTAGACGTGGTCGGTATCGTCGCGCTCCTCCAATGCACCGACCGGACAGTGGGTCACACACTGGCCGCAATAGGTGCAGAGGGACTGGGAAAGGCTGTCCGCCTTTGCCGTACCGACGGTCGTCCGGGAGCCGGTGCCAACCAGATCCCAGATATGCACGCCCTGCACCTTATCGCACACCTGCACGCAGCGCATGCACTTGACGCAGCGGTTTTCAAAGCGCAAAATGGGCGCGGAGTAGTCGACCGGCGCCGGACGCAGCTTTTTCTGATAGGGCGCGCCGAGCAGATTATAGTCGTTGGCGAGCTTCTGCAGCTTGCAGTTGCCACTGCGCGTACACTTGACGCAGTTTACCTCGTGCTGGCTGAGAAGAAGCTGCAGATTGACGCGGCGCGTCATGCGCACCTTCTGAGAGTTCGTGTGGATGACCATGCCCGCATGCACCTCGTTGTCGCACGCGGCGACAAGCGTTTCCTGTCCCTCGACCTCGACCATGCAGATGCGGCAGGCACCGATCTCGTTGAGATCCTTGAGATAGCAGAGCGTCGGGATGTCGATATTGGCCGCGCGCGCGGCGTCCAGAATGCTGGTTCCCTCTGGCACGCAGACGGTTTTGCCGTTGATCGTGAGTGTTACCATCTTTCGATTCTCCCTCCCTTGAAGATGCCGTAGCCGAAGTGGTCGCAGCGCAGGCAGCGTCCGCTCTCCGCGCAGGCCTCTTCGTGCGTCATGCCGCATTCAATGTCTTCAAAATCACATTTACGCTGGGCTGCCTCACGCTCTTTGGTGTTGACGCGGCCGCGCGCGGGGCAGACGTCCAGATGCGGCGCGGGGATCTCCACATCGGTACGGATCTCATGGTGGAAGCCGAGCTGCTCGTCGATATTGGCCGCCGCGACCTTGCCTGCCGCGATGGCACGGATGGCGGTGGCCGGGCCGGTCACGCAGTCACCGCCGGCAAAGACGTTTTCCATGTTGTCGATCTGGCTGGAGCTTTCGGCCATAAGCGTTCCCCTTTTGATGGGGATGCCGGCCTGCTCAAAACCCGCGATCTCCACGCCCTGCCCGATGGCGACGACGATGATGTCCGCCGGAATGCGTTCTTCTGGCTGGTCTGCCGCGTCCGGGCGAGGCCGTCCGGACTTGTCGGCAAGGCCGATGATCTGCGGCTGCACCCAGAGGGCGGCGGCCTCGCACGCTTCGTTTGCCTCGATGCGCACCGGCGCAGAAAGCTCGCGGATCTCCGCACCCTCGGCAATTGCGCCCTGCACCTCGTCGGGAAGCGCGGACATATCCGCAATTCTGCGGCGATAGACGCAGGTGACGCTCGAAGCACCCAGACGGACGGAGCTTCTTGTCACGTCCATTGCGACGTTGCCGCCGCCGATGACCACGACACGCTTGCCGGTGAAGTCCGGCATCACATCATCACCGATGGCGCGCAGCATCTCAACGGCAGACATGACGTTCTTGCTGTCCTCACCGGGAATGCCTGTCTTTTTGTCCGTATGCGCGCCGATGGCGACATACAGGCAGTCGTAGTCTTTATGCAGCTGCTCGAAGGAGATGTCTTTGCCGACGGTCACTTCGGTATGTACTTCCACTCCGGTGGACAGAATGGAGGTAATTTCCGCGTCCAGCTTTTCGCGCGGGAAGCGGTAAGCCGGGATGCCGTAGCGGAGCATACCGCCGAGCTGCTTCTTTTCTTCAAAAATGGTCACGCTGTGGCCCATGAGGCGCAGATAATACGCGCAGGAAAGGCCGCTCGGGCCGCCGCCGATGATGGCGACGCGCTTGCCGGTCGGCTTCCCACAGGCAGGATTCGGAACATCCCCTGCGTGGTCGACTGCATAGCGCTTGAGGCCCCGGATATTGACGGGCGCGTCGACCATATTGCGGCGGCAGCGCGCTTCACACGGATGCTCGCAGATATACGCACAGGCGGTCGGCATGGGGTTATCCTTGCGAATCAGGCGCACGGCGTCTGCGTACCGCCCCTCGCGCACCAGCGCAACATAGCCCGGCACGTCCACGCCCGCAGGACAGAGCGAAACGCAGGGCACGGGGTTCTGCAGCGACGCGAGGCACCGGTGGTGCTGAACGTGGTTCACATAATCGTCCCGGAAGCCCTCAAAGCCGCTCAGGACCAGCTGCGCCGCGTCGCGGCCGATGGCGCAGTCGGCAGAGGCGACGATGGCGCGCGCCGTTTTTTCGATGGTGTCGATGGTCAGCATCGTACCAGTACCGTCGAGCACCTGCCCCATCAATATGCTCAGCTGGCCAAGTCCAATGCGGCAGGGCACGCATTTGCCGCACGACTGCGCGTGGCACAGCTGCAAAAATGTCAGCGACATATCGATCGGACACAGGCCCGGAGGACTGGACGCGATCCTGCGTTCCATGTCCTTGTAGAGGCGGTCAACGACCGTCTGGGCCTTGCTTGCGGTTTTGATATCCAATCTGCTCAAGGCTGGCTCCCTCCTTCTGCTTTTCTGATCTTTTTGTTCTATTTTTTGATATAAACAGCATTTTTTAATCCAAAAAAATCATAGCATATCTTCCGGATACCGGTCAATACTTATCGATAAAATCTTATCAAACCGTTCATTCTTCTTTTGCGGACCGTCTATTCGTAATTTGATATGTCCCATTTCAAAAGCCGGAGACAGCCCTGATACGCGCCGGAGCAGCGGCGTTGTTTTGCGCCGCTGCTCGTTTTGTTTATTCAGCCTGTACGTTTTGCCCGGTATAGATCTTTGTGTCATCCTTATGAACTGTGTTCAGTTTGGGCTCCGCCGTCTTCTGCCCAGGAATAAAAATGGGTCGAGCGCGTATCCGACGCCAGCGGTGCAGGGTCGAGGCGGAAGCCGGAGATCCCGAGCGCCTCCTCCGGGCGAACCCAGGGTTTTCCCTGTACGGCGCTCGTTTCCTCATGCGTCAGAAGCCCCCGGTAGATCGTCAGTGCCCGCCGGTAATAGCCGTCGCGGATGCAGGTCTCCTCCTCGCCGTCATTCAGCAGGTGCAGGATCAGCGGCAGCATCTGTGCTGCGTAGGCAACAGACGCAGATTGTGCAACCGCGCCCGGAATATTTGCAACACAGTAATGCACAATGCCGTCTACAATGTACCGCGGATCTTCATGCGTGGTCGCGCGGCTGGTCTCGATCGCGCCCGGCTCGTCGTTGGAAATATCCACGATCACTGAGCCCTTTTCCATGAGGGAAAGCATGTTTCGGGTGATGAGGAACTCTTTGTTCTCCTTCTGCCATTTGACACAGTTGAGGACGATATCCATTTTCGGCAATTCTTCCGCAATATGCGCCCGTGAGCAGCGCCTAACGCGGACTCGGCCATTATACTGTGCTGAGAGCGCACGGAGCCTGTGCATATTTCTGGCCATGACCGTACAGTTGGCGCCGAGCGCCTGTAAGACCTGCAGAGCGCCTCTGCCGACTTTTCCGCTTCCGAGAATCAGCGCATGGATGCCCGGCTCCCCCGCAAGGCCGCCGACATATTTTCCCTTTCCGCCGTGGATGGTCAGCAGCGATTCCAGCCCGAACAGCGCCCCCTGCTTCCCCGCTGCCTCACAGTTCGGGGAGCCATATCGATGGGAATCCTCCGCCGTAAATGCAATGCAGCCGCTTTTCATCAGCGCGTCGACCTCCTCCGGATTTGCCGCCGGATGCAGGCAACCGAGAAGTAGCTGGCCTGTCCGGATCAACGGCCATTCCTCCGGCGTAAACTCCTTGACCTTGGCAACCATATCGCAGACCTTGAACAGCTCCTGCACGGAGTCTGTCAGAAGCGCTCCCGCAGATTCATACGCTTCATCCGAAAAACCGGCTCGTTCTCCGCAGCCGCGCTGTGCATAAACAGTGTGTCCTGCGGTCGTGATGGTCTCCACCTCTTTTGGCGTACAGATCACTCGGTTTTCACCCTTCTTCGTCTCACGCAAAATTCCCAAAATCATATGCCGCGCCTCCTTTCAACAAATATTTTTCTTGTCATGCTGTGTTTTCTGTTTTTATATTATACAGGAAAATTGGCAGATCCGCAATGCTAATAATATAAAGTCTCAGTTCAATTTAGTGCTGCTCCGCATACCTCAACAAAAACGTGCAGGATTTGAGCGGATCCCGCTCAAATCCTGCACGTTCCAAGTTTCTGTGCAGCGCTTATTTCTCACGCTCAGCCTTCTGACACGCCGGGCAGACGCCTTCAAAGATCAACCTGTGCCGCGTGATCTGATACCCGGATTCCGCCGCAAGCGTTTTGTCCAGCGTTGGGTCGTATGAAAACGGAGCATCGCAGACTGCGCCGCAACCCGTGCAGATCAGGTGATAGTGAAAGTCTGTCCTGCAGTCATACCGATCCGCTCCGGGGACCTTTACATGCGTGATCTGCCCCTCCCCAGAAAGGATATTCAGATTCCGATAAACCGTTCCGCGGCTGATTCTCGGGTCTTTTGCACGGATCTCCAGATAGATCTGGTCTGCGCTCGGATGGTCATGGTGTTCCTGTACCGCTTCCAGAACAATTTTACGCTGCCGTGTGTTTCGGTACTGCATCTTGCTTCCGCCTGCCCTCATATCATTCAATTTCATCGTCTGCCATGAAAAATCCGGACTTTCCGCCCTTATCCATGAGCAGATATATGAATTGTACCGCAAAATATATCGGCTGTCAACATTCCAGTAATTGCGGTTTTTGGCAGCAGATTTCCTATCGTTTTCCCCTCTTGTCAAACGAAACTGAATCAGATATACTTAAATTAGAGGAGAGAAACCGAAGTTCCGGAACAAATCCTGCAACGGAGCCTCTGTTTTCCCGTCTATAAACAGAGCGACAAACGAAAGGAGATTACGCTATGAAAAAGGATCGCCAACTTGTAATTCTGCTTGCCGCCCTGCTGGTTCTGATTTTTTTATCCAGCTGTGCCGCGGGCAAAAACGCGTCCATGACCCCTGCGGCCACTGATTTTGCCTACGCCGAGGACGATTCCTACACGCGCGATGCCCCCACCGAAGAGCCGCAGGCAGAAGCGCCAATGGCAAACGAAGACAAAGCAGAAATCGGCGGTGCAATGGGCGAAATGAGCTTTGACGACACCGCAGAAGCAGAAGAAGCGCCGGCCGGAAGCCCTGAATCGCAGGGGGGTGCTGCGGACATCACGGAAAAAATCATCTACTCCGCGAACGTTTCCATCGAGACGACCGACTTTGACGCATCTGTTTCCGGACTTGAGCAGAAGATCCGCTCGCTCGGAGGCTTCGTGGAAAACTCCAACGTTTCCGGCGATACGCGCTGGAATAATGATGGAACGACCTCCGTTGTCAACCGCTGGGCCTATTACACATTCCGGATCCCCGCAGAGAAATTTGAGTATTTTCTCCAGTTGACGCACACATATGGAAACGTCCTGTCGACCAGCCGCAGCGCCCAGAACGTCACATCCTCCTATACGGATTTTGAGGCGCGGCTGTCCTCTCTCAACACACAGGAGGAGCGGCTGCTCGATATGCTCTCCAAAAGTACAGATGTGGAAACGCTCATCGCGCTGGAGCAGCGTCTGTCGGATGTGCGCTATGAAATTGAAGCCATCGAGAGAAATCTTCGCAATTATGACGCGCAGATCCGATATTCCACCATCGATCTGTCCATCCAGGAGGTAGAACTTTATACACCGACGGTTCCCATCCGGCGCAGCTTTGGAGAAAAGCTTGAAATTGCCCTTTCCGACGGGTGGACGCAATTCATGCGCGGCACACAGAACCTGCTCCTCGGTCTTGCCGCTTCTCTGCCTGCGCTGATACTGCTGCTCGTTCTCGCGGCAGCCGTCATCATCTGCATCCGGATCCGGGTAAAAAAGCGCAAAGCAAAAAAGGCTGCCGCCGAGGCTGCTGCAAAGGAGCAGGAACCATGATCAGGCGGAGCAATACTACTGTTTTTTATAAATCGCTTGCTATCAGGACTCGGTATCTATTATAATATAACCACCACAGGAAACCCATATGAAAGCAGCTTTGCCCCGCCTGCACCCGCCGCCATTCCGACGTGAATATGCAAGGAGGTATTGTCTATGCGTACACAAGCCATCCGTTCCAGAGAGAATCCTAATCTCGAACTCATTGCATTCCATGGTCATTTTGCGACCCGGCATTCCCATAACAGTCATTACCTTGACATCACACGGCTGAAGCACGAATACAGTCTGGCGCACGACACTGCGCTTGCGATCGCAAACCATTACATCTACGAAAAGTCGATCGACACCATCATCTGCATGGATGGCAGCGAGGTCATCGGCGCGTTCCTGGCCCGACAGCTGACGCAGAAAATTTTGTTCTCTGTCAACAATAACAAGAGCATCTGTGTCGTCACACCGGAATATGACTCCAACGGCCAACTTCTTTTCCGTGAAAATCTGGTTTCCATGATCCATGGCAGAAACATGCTTCTATTGATCTCGACAGTCAATTCCGGAAAAACTGCGCGGCGCGCCCTTGATTGTATCCAATACTATGGCGGCAAAACGCAGGGCATTGCAGCGGTTTTCAGCGCGATTCCTGACCTGGACGGCATCCCAGTGTTGAGCCTGTTCACGCCTGCCGATATCCCGGGCTATGAGACCTATCCAACCGGCGAGTGCCGAATGTGCAAAGCCGGGCAGCGAATTGACGCGCTGGCGAACAGCTATGGCCTTTCCACCTTCCGATGACCCTTCAGACAGGCAGCGCACCCGGCCTTCGCGTCCGGGTGCGCTGTTTATATGATCAGAAAACATCTTTTGCGTAACCGCTGACGAAACCGTTTGTCAGCCCATGTCGGCGGCAAGGGTCTGGTCGATGAGTTTCTGCAGCGTCTCCGCCTGCTTTTTTTCCGTGATGGCACCTACGATGGGGTCACCCACGATGTTGCCGTTGCGGTCCACCACATAGGTGGTGGGATAGGCGAAGATGTTGGTCGTGAATTTTCCGGCCTCGCCGTCGGAAGCGAAATACACGTTCTGATAGGTCGCGCCCTTCTTGGCCAACACATCCTTCGCCTCCGAGATTGCCGCTTCGTCGCCATCCAGCGTGAAGGTGTTGACGCCGATGAGCGCGCCGCCCTTCTCCGCAAGCTCCTTGTTCAGCGCGTCCAGCTCGGCAAGCTCACCCACGCAGGGATTGCAGGTGGTGAACCAGAAATTCACCACGGTGACAGCATTGCCGGAGAACAGCTCGTCGCTCTTCACCGGATTCCCATCCAGGTCTTTCCCCTCAAAGGCGGGGAACTTCTGCATGCTGCCGTCGTCGGGAGGGTTGCTCGTGTCGCTGCCTGCGGGCATGCTCATATCGCTGTCCATGGACATCTGCGCGGTTTCAGGGTACTTTTCCTCCAGTTCAGTCAGCTTGTTCTCGATATTGCTGATCTCCGTGGCCGATTCCTTCAGCATCTCATACTCTTCGTCGGTGAACTGGTCTTTGGCGCTCTCGATGGTATCCAGCAGGAACTCGCCATAGTTTTTGCCGTCCTCCACCATGGCCATGCCCTTGTCGGCCTCCATGAAAACCTTTTCCCAGAGCGCAGTGTTCTGCGACAGGATCGTGTTCTCCTGTTCCATCAGCTTTTTGTGCAGGGCAAGTGCCTCCTCGGCGTTTTTCGGCTCGCCGGTCATGGCAGAGTCATTGCTGCTCATATCCGCTTTTTTATCGTTGTTCTTTGTGCCGCAGGCCGCCAAAGACAGCACCAGCAGGGCCGCCAGCAGCAGCGCAGTAAACTTTTTAAACTTCATTTTGATTCCTCCGTGTTTATTTTTGTTGTATTTTCTTTCCCGTTGCCAAAGCCGCAGCGGAAGCACACGGCGTTTGTGGGACAGGCGCGGATGCACATCCCGCAGCGGATGCACTCGGTATGGTTGGGTGTCTTCGTTACATCTACATCCATCTTGCAGGCTCTGGTGCATTTCCCGCAGGAGACGCACTTGTTCTTGTCCACCTTCATCTGAAACAGGGATACCCGGTTGAACAGGGCGTAGAACGCCCCCAACGGGCACAGCCACTTGCAGAAGGGACGGTAGAACAGCACGCTCAGTACGATCACCGCCAGCAGGATGCTGAACTTCCATGTAAACAGGCTGCCCAGTGCCGCCCGGATGCCAGAATTGGCAAGGGCTAGCGGGATAGCCCCCTCCAGCACGCCCTGGGGGCAGAGGTATTTACAGAAGAACGGGTCTCCCATGCCCACATCGTTCACAAGGAATGCCGGCAGCAGGAATACCATCACCAGCAAAACGGCATATTTCAGATATCGCAGGGGTTTGAGCTTCTTTGTGGAGAACTTCTTTGTCGGGATCTTATGCAGCAGCTCCTGAAACCAGCCGAAGGGACAGAGGAAGCCGCAGATGAAGCGTCCAAGCAGGACTCCCAGCAGAATAAGAAAGCCCGTGACATAGTAGGAAAAGCTGAACTTCGATGAGCCCACCACTGCCTGAAACGCCCCGATGGGGCAGGCCCCGGACGCCGCCGGGCAGGAGTAGCAGTTGAGCCCCGGCACGCAGACGGTCTTCCCCGCGCCCTGATACAGTCCGCCCTTGAGAAAGTTCGGCAGATGCAGGTTGGTCAGCAGCGTCGCTCCCGCCTGGATCCAGCCCCGGAAGCGGGACATGGTCTGTGAAACGCCTGAAAACTTTTTACCCAATGCCCACACACTCCAGACATAATTTGATTGCTTTGCTCAGCACCGTCGCCGCCTCGCCCCGCCATACGCCAAAGCACAGCATGGCGGCTCCGGCGAGCAGAAGCGTGATCTGCGCCGCCGCCTTCTTTCCGTGACTCAAGTTTCATCACCCTTTCCGTTTTGTGTTTCCATCATAGCACGGGAGAGTTAAAGTCCCTGTTAAGAACAGAAACTTAACACAAACTTTATCTGTTTCTGCTATACTGAAGACAATCGAATGAATGAAGCTTATAAAGGAGGGCTTTCATGCATCTTTTGGTTATTGAAGACGAACGCGCTCTGTGCGAGACCATCGTCCGCAGCCTGCGGCGTTTGGCATACAGTGTAGACTGCTGCTACGACGGGGAGAAGGCGCTGGAGCTTCTTGGCGTGGAGCGCTACGATCTGGTGCTTCTGGATCTGAACCTGCCGGGCAAGGACGGCATGACGGTGCTGCGCACCCTGCGGCAGACAGACCGGGAGACGAGAGTCCTGATTCTCTCCGCCCGCAGCGAGGTGGAGGACAAGGTGGAGGGACTGGACGCGGGTGCCAATGACTATCTGGCAAAGCCTTTTCATTTAGCCGAGCTGGAAGCCCGTATCCGCAGCCTGACCCTGCGGCAGTTCACGCAGCAGGACGTGCTGCTGACCTGCGGGGATTTAGCCTTCGACACGCGCTCCCGCACCGCTTCCGTCAATGCTCAGGCCCTGACGCTGACCCGCAAGGAAACGGGGATATTGGAATATTTAATGGTACATCAGGGGCGACCGGTGAGTCAGGAGGAGCTGATGGATCATGTCTGGGACAACAGCGTGGACAGCTTTAGCAACTCCATCCGGGTACATATCTCCGCTCTGCGCAAAAAACTGCGTGCCGCACTGGGCTATGACCCCATCCGCAACCGCATCGGCGAAGGCTATCTGATGGGAGGCGAGGAAGCATGAAGCGCCTTTCTTTGCAGTGGCGCATCACGCTGATGAGCGTCCTGCTCATCGGAGTTACCTGTATTTCCATGAATCTGCTGCTCTGTTCCTCCGGCATGTACTATATGGACACGATTGCGAACACTTTTCAGGGTGGCACTGTTCTTATCGATGGTGAAGGCGAAGTGAGCTTTGACCCGCAACTCGTAACACCTGACGAGGATTTGACAATCATTGTCGATGGGGCGCAAGGGCACTTCCGCACCACCAACTGGTACATCACGGCGGTGGTAACGCTGCTCAGCGGCATCCTCGCCTATTTTGTCAGCGGACGCGCCCTCAAGCCTCTGCGCAGCTTTGCCTCGCAGGTCGAGCAGGTGCAGATGAGCAACCTGGCAGACATGAAGATCAACGAGGACGTATTGCCGGAGTTCCGCCAGTTCAGCCATTCCTTCAATCAGATGCTTGAACGGCTGAACAACGCCTTTGCCGCCCAGCGGCAGTTCACTGGCAACGCTGCCCACGAGCTGCGCACGCCGCTTGCGCTGATGCAGGCGCAGCTGGAACTGTTCTCCGCAGAGCACCCCGACATACTGCCGGAAACAGCAGCCTTTCTTTCTTTGTTGCGGGAGCAGACGGAGCGGCTGACTCAGATGACAAAAACACTGCTGGAAATGAGCAGCCTGCAGCAGGTGCCGCGGAACGAACGGATTCAGCTTGCGCCCATGGTCGAGGAGATCTTCACAGACCTCGCGCCGCTGGCAGATAAGCGCGGCATCACGCTGACGGCGGATGGCGACGGCGTCATGACCGGCAGCGACGCGCTGATCTACCGGCTGCTCTTCAACCTGACGGAAAACGCCGTCAAATACAATCGCCCAGGCGGCTCGGTGCGGGTCTGCGTCACACAGGAGCCGGAAAAGCTCCGGATCCGTGTCTCCGACACCGGCTGCGGTATCCCGGAGGAGTATCAGCAGAGCATCTTCCAGCCCTTTTTCCGGGTAGACAGGTCCCGTAACCGGGAGTACGGCGGTGCGGGGCTGGGACTTTCTCTGGTGTGGGAGATTGCCGACCTCCACGGCGGCTGCGTATGGGTGGAGGCAAGCTCGGAGAAGGGCTCCACCATTGCGGTAGAGCTGCCGGTGCAATAAATTGTGTGCGAACCTCCGATGCACTGCCTGTATGGGCGGGATCTAAAGCATTCTATAAAATACCGGGATGGTTTTCGTCTTCTTTCCTGATTCCAATCCCCTGCAAACGAAGAGCCTATGTTGGCGCCTAAACCGAACCTCTACGCCTTCCGCTGCTTTGATACGCTCCGCGTAGCTGCACGGGCGCAGCAGCTGCAGTACGCCCGCCGCGTCCTCGGTCGTATAGACCGGATCGACAGCGGTACGACCGGCGCGCGCCGCCCTTCGGTTCATCCACTCTGCGTCGGACACCTGAATGTTCGCCGAATCCATCAGCATGATCCGGCAAAGATTCTCCGTTGCCCGTGTTGCGTAGACTTTTCCCCGGAACCCATCCTTGTACAGCTTTGGCAGCATACCGGAATGATCAATATGCGCGTGCGTCAGAAATACCGCGTCGATCTGTCCGGCCAATACCGGGAGCGGCACGTTTTCAAAAACGTTGACTCCCTGCTCCATACCATAGTCGATCAGGAAGTTTCCCCCACAGCAATCCAGAAGCGTGCAGCTTCCTGTCACCTCATGCGCTGCGCCAATGAACGTAAGTTTCATGGATACGCCCCTTCCCTGCCTTTCAGATCAGATGTTTTCTACAATATACCGCTCCGCCTGCTGTGCAGCCGCCGCGCCATCTGCTGCGGCAGTCAGAATGCCCCGGAGCAGCTTCGTCCGAACGTCACCAGCCGCGAAAACACCCGGAAGATTGGTTATGGTTGTTTCATTGGCGAGAATGTAACCCTGTTTATCCAGCGCGATCTGTCCATGAAGCAGGTTTGTTTCCGGTACGCCGCCAAGGCAGATAAATGCGCCGTCGCATGGCAGATTCCAGAGTTCACCGCCCCGCTGTTCCCGAATGCGGATACAGGAGACCCAGTTTGCATGTAAAAATGCCTGGATCTCGCTTCCCGCGTAGCGTTCAATGTTTCGCATCATTTTCAGCTTGCCTGCATAGGCCGGACTGATCTCCATGTGCTCGCCTCTATGTACCAGACAGACTCGCTTGGCGATGCGGGAAAGGAGCATCGCCGCCTCGGCAGCCTGCTCCCCCTCCCCGATCACTGCAACTGTTTTTCGCCGGTACATCATAGAGCGGCAAGCGGCATAATAGTGAACACCGCGTCCCAGCATCTCCTCCTCGCCCTCCACACCGAGCTTTCTGGGCGGCGCACCGGTCGCCAGAATGACGGTGGGTGCCTGATAGGTCTGCTTCGCCGCTTCAATCACCTTGACTGGCTGCATCAGGTGTACGCGGCGCACCTCATCCATCACCATTTCCGCACCGAACCGCTCTGCACCGCGCTGCATTTTTTCGCTCAGGCTCAGCCCGTCGATCCCGGCGTCGAAGCCCGGATAGTTCTCAATATTTTCACTTCGGATCGCCTGCCCGCCAATGGCCCGCTTCTCAATCACAGCCACATGCAACCCTGCTCTCGCGGCATATAATGCAGCCGAATACCCGCCGGGGCCGCCGCCGATGATCACAATATCATACATATTTGCCATACAGACCTCCTACATTCAGTCTGAGCATTTTCTTTAAAAATGCGTCGATCTCCTTCTCAGAAGAAGGATCGATCAGAAATCCAGCCACGGCTCCGTTGATAAACAGCAGCAGGGTCGGCAGCTTATGAATGTTATATCTGCGCGCCACAGCTGTTTCCGTATCAAAATTGATACGCCCCACAGAAACCAGATTCTCATACTGCTTTTCAATCGACTCCAGCGCCGGGGCAAGAGCGCGGCAATACCCGCACCACGGCGCCCAGAACTTCACCAGAACCGGCTTTCTCGTTTTCAACACATCATCCCGGAAGCTGTCCGTTGTAATTGCCTTGATTGCCATATCCCGCTCCTTTCCCGGCGTTTCGCGCCAGTTCTTCTGTCTGCTTCCTATCTTCTGCTCCCCGGGGCTCTGCAGTCTGCAGCTATGCTTTCTCCGGGAACAACACAACACCGGACAAAATGCCAACGCTCGCGCCCAGGGTCACCACAACGGGGAGCTCTGTAATGAGCGCACGCTCACCGAACAGGATGCTGCTCAGCCATCCAAGCACACCGCCCGCGACCGCCAGAGTTGCGATCCGCAAACATCCGCGAATGATTCTCTTCTTCATCGTCTGCATCCTCCTCTTCCCAAATTTATAATTAGGTCTTTGTCTTATTTATATTTCCAATTTACCAGCAAACGCCGTTCTTGTCAAGAAACCGCCCATAAAATGCCTTCAGACCTGCCAGTTCAACCATGACAGGTCTAGCGGCCTGGTATAGTATTTTCTTTTTGTCAAACTGAATCTCACTCCAGCATTTCAGGCTTCTCCGCACAGAGATTTTCCATGTTTCCGCACACAGTGCCGGTACGGTTCTGGAACGACCTGCTCTATTCGATCACGCTGGCCTCCGTTCTTGTGATGACGTTCCTCGGCGAGGCGTCGACGAACTGGGGGGTACATGATGGCGGCCTCCATCGTCGCGGCCGTCCCGGTCACGGTGATCTTCGTGTTTTTGCAGCGGTGCTTCATCCAGGGTTTCACCGCCGGTGCGGTGAAAGGATAAGGCAGACTGTCCCGGCTCTGTCTCTCCTAATCGCTCCGTCAGCGCTGCTTCTTCCACGTTCGGTATCCGGATGGAGCGCGCAGAATCGGAGCCTGTATGCTTTTCTATTCCTGCTGATTTTCGGCAAACAGCGGAAACACCGTATGTTCGGTGCTTCCGCTGTCTGTGCATATGGGGCTCTTCTTTTAATCGTCGGCTTTTTTGTTGAGTGCGCGGATGCAGTCCCTGCATACGCTTTTCTCCTTAAAAGCAATCAGATTCCGCGCTGTGCCGCAGAACAGACAGGTCTGCTCAAACTTACGGACAATAATCAGATCTTCCTCCAGATAGATCTCGACCCTGTCCCGATCCTCAATATCCATCGTCCGCCGCAGCTCAATCGGCAGGACGATCCTGCCAAGCTCATCGATTCTTCTGACGATCCCGGTTGCTTTCATACGTCTTCTTTCCTTCCTCGTTTATGGTCGGGGATGCCGCAGGCGCGGCATCCCCATGGGTGTACTCTCCTGCTCTTTCTTTTACCGCTCCAGCGCTTTCCAGTCCGGATCTGCACGCAGCTTCTTCCACATCTCATACCCGTTGGCCTTACGGATAAAATCGTGACTGTTTGCCGCCTCCTGCACATCCAGGTAGCAGCATCGTTTGCAACGGAAGTTTTCTCTTTCTTGAAAAATCTTTTCCCGGGACCTTTACGCATGCATCTAAATTTGCGGCGGTTTTCTTTATTGCATGGAACAATGCGGACCGAACACGTTCTGGATATGATTTTCTGTTCACTTGGAAGGCCTCCTTAAAAAATGTCATCATTTTCAAGGCGAAGCCTTCGATTTTTATTGATTTGTCAAGTGTTTTTTTGAGAAATATTGCTTTTATATGTCCCCCTGTGCTGAAATAAAAACGCTCAATCACCATCATAAGTGATTGAGCGTTTTGTGTGCAAACTTAATGACATTGCTCATAAAGGGAGCATATCAGAGATTGGCTGCTGCTCTGCCTTATTTCTTTTCTGCGTTCGCCTTTTCCAGATTGATCTGGCGGCGGTTCTTGACGGCGTCTTCCATCGGGTGGATCTCGCCGGCGGCCTGCAGGGCCATTTTGGTCAGCAGCGGACCGACCAGCTCGTAGATGAGGATGGCGAACAGCGTGATGTTGCGGATGAGGTCGCCCTCCGCGCCGAGCTGGCGCGCCGTCACGCACATGCCGAGCGCGACGCCGGCCTGCGGCAGCAGGGTGATGCCGAGATATTTGCAGATCTGCGGCTCACATTTCATGAGCTTTGCGGAGTAGTGCGCGCCGAGATACTTGCCAAGCGAGCGCGTCAAAATATACACAACGCCGATGAGAACGATCATACCGTCTTTGAACACGCCCAGATCCAGCCCTGCGCCGGAGATGACGAAGAACGCCGCGAACAGCGGACTCGTCCACCGGTCGGCCTTTTCCATGATCTCGCCAGACAGCGGGCAGAGGTTGCAGAACAGCGTGCCGAGCATCATGCATGTCAGAAGCGACGAGAAGCCGATCGTGACCGGGCCGATCTTGAATTCCGCCATGGCCAGCGCCGAGGTCAGGAAGACAAACGCGATGGTCATGTTCAGACGGTTCGTGTTGGAGTTGAACAGCTTTTCCAGCTGCGTCAGCACCCAGCCGCCGAGCGCGCCGAGCGCGAGCGAGCAGACGATCTCGATGAGCGGATCGACGACAATGGAGATCACGTCGAACGAGCCGGTATTGAGCGCCTTCGCAATGCCGAACGACACCGCGAACACCACCAGACCGACTGCGTCGTCCAGCGCGACGATCGGCAGCAGCAGGTCGACCAGCGGGCCCTTGGCCTTATACTGCCGGACGACCATCAGCGTAGCGGCCGGGGCCGTCGCTGTACCGATGGCCCCGAGGGTGATGGCCTGGGCGATCGTGAGCTTGCCGTTCGTAACAAGTGCAATCGCAACCAGAGCGATATCGATCAGGAAGGTTGCGGCCAGCGCCTGCAGCACGCCGATGACGAACGCCTGCTTGCCGGTATGCTTGAGCTCCGACACGCGGAACTCGCTGCCGATGGAGAACGCGATGAAGCCCAGCGCGACTTCGGAGATCAAAGACAGGCTGTCCACATCCTCCTGCGTCGGGAAGCCGAGACCCTCGATGCCGAGAAGACCCAGGCAGTACGGGCCGATGAGCACGCCCGCGACCAGATATGCCGTCACCGACGGCAGCTTCAGGGGCTTTGCAACACGGGTCATCAGCAGACCCGCGAGAGTGGCGACAGACAGGGATAACAACGTACGCATAAAATGCTCCTTCATTTCTTCATTTTTTGTCTCCATCATTATACGCACCTTTCAGCAAAATGCAAGGTCAAATCGTGAATTGTTCAGGTGTAAGAACATGGAATCAGACACAAACTACACATCTTTGCAAACAGGCTTCTGCTGCGCCGGGACATTCAGCAATCGCAATGCCGATCCAAAGGATCTGCTCCACATCGGGCCTCGTTTTCCCCCTCTCATAATTGGAGATGGTCTGCCTGGTTGTACACAGCTGCTCTGCAAGCGCATCCTGCGTAAGTTTCGCACGTTCCCGCAGATCCCGTATGTTCTTTCCAATATCACGCATTTCTATCACCTCCGCATTGAGCCTACCACAGAAATGGGAATCTGTCACGCAAGGATTCTTTTACATGCGCTGCACCTGCTTCAAAAAAAGCCCATCACGCTTCATTTTACAAATCGCTATTGAGGCGGAAAATCAGGGAGCTTTCGGGGTCGTCGTCAATGCGCCGATTTCCAATGAAGTCATTTCCCGCATCAAGGAGGTTGTCGACATCCCTGTGATTGCGACAATCGTTTCCGACCAGATGGACATCCGCAGCCGGATCGAGGCCGGGGCTGATTTTCTCAATGTGTCCGGCGCGGCGGCGACGCCGCAGATCGTGCGCCGCATCCGTGCGCAGTTTCCGAACATTCCGATTCTTGCAACCGGAGGACCGAACGATGAAACGATCCTGGAGACCATCCACGCCGGTGCAAACGCGATCACCTACTCTCCGCCCAGCAATGGAGAACTTTTTGCTGCGATCATGCAAAAATACCGCGGAAAACTATAAATATAGCGTTTGAAAGCTGCCGGTAGTACACCGGCAGCTTGAGACTGTCAAAAAACCACGAAAAGGAGTTGGAAGACAGAGCAGCAGGGGAAGAGTGAAGGGGGCAAAGAGCCCCCTTCGCGTTCAATCAACCAGTTTTTCGAACTTTTTCAAAGTTCGAAAAACTGTCTCAGCGGGGCGAAAAGACTTTTTCGACACGCTGAAGCTGCCGGGAGTACACCGGCAGCTTCTCTGTTATCGCACGCGTGGGGGCTGTTCCGGCCCCGTGTGCTGCATCATTCTGACTGACCCTGCTCCTCCAGATAGCGGCACGCCGCAAGCGCGGCTGCTGCACCATCCGAAACAGCGGTTGTGAGCTGACGCACCTGCTTTTTGCGTCCGTCTCCGGCTGCAAAGACACCCGGCAGGCTTGTTTTTGTATCCTCACCCGCCAGATAATACCCGTTCTCTACCGCAACGGCTTCCTGAAAAGGAGCACTCTGCGGGGCCTGACCGACTGCGATGAACAGACCGTCCATATCCAGCCGCTCCGTCTCCTCGGTTTCGAGATTCAGAAGCTCCACACCTTGCAGGACATCTCCAAGCCGAAGAAGTTTCTGTACCGTATAGTTCCGAAGAATCCGGATATTCTCCTGCCGCTCCGCACAGCTAACCAGATGAGGGCTTGCGCGGAAGGCGTTACGCCGGTGAATCAGCGTGACGCTGCGGCAGGTGTTTGCCAGGAGCAGTGCATCCTGAACTGCCGTATCTCCGCCGCCCACGACCGCAACGTCCAATCCCTCATAAAACGCGCCGTCGCAGACAGCGCAGTAGGATACGCCGCAGCCGGTAAGCGCATCTTCCGCCGCAAGCCCCAGTGACCGGTGCGCCGCACCGGTCGCAAGAATCACCGTTTTTGCCTCTCGAACGCCGTCTGTGCAGAGGACCCGGAAGCCCGCCGGCGTTTTCTCAAGCCCCACCGCCTCTGTATAAACGATCTCCGCGCCGAATGTGCACGCCTGTTCGGTCATCTGCCGGGCAAGTTCTGTGCCGGAAACCGAAGGAATGCCCGGATAGTTTTCCACCAACGTCGCGGATATGATCTGCCCGCCGGTCGATCCTCTCTCCAAAACAGCCACATGCTTACCGGCACGGGCAGCATAAATTGCCGCCGTCAGACCGGCAGGGCCGCCTCCAACGATCAGAATCTCATACATTTGCGTTCTCCTTTGCGGCAATAAATTCCCGCACACCGCTCACGCCGGTCCACTTCTGCCCGCCGGATACCAGCGTCGGTGCCTGCCGGATGCCAAGGGCGCGGACGGTGTCGCGGTTCTCCTCTGCAAACCGCACCGTATAGCGGATGCCTGCCGCATCCAGCAGCTGCTCGGCCTGCTTGCAGTTCGGGCAGGTCTTTGTCGCAAACAGTTCTGGTATTTCATTCAACAGCTCTGCCTGCCGCTCCGCTTTCGGCTCCTGTTTCCGGACGCCGCTATGCGCCAGCTTCGATGCACCGATGTCATACGTTCTGCGATCCTTGAATTCCTGCGCTTTGCCATCGTTCCAGTTCTGCACGGGGCGGTAATAGCCGGTGATACGGCTGTAGACCTCTGCTTTCTCGCCGCAGAAGGGGCAGACCGGCTGCTCTCCTGCAAGATAGCCGTGGTTCTTACAGACGGAGTAGGTCGGCGACAGCGTGTAATACGGTAGGCGGTAATTCTCCGCGATTTTCCGAACGAGGCTTGCCGCCGCCTTCCAGTCCGGCAGCTTTTCTCCGAGGAAGGCATGGAATACCGTGCCGGAGGTATAGAGCGTCTGCAGTTCATCCTGTACATCGAGCGCGGAGAAGATATCCTCTGTGTACCCGACCGGCAGATGGCTGGAGTTCGTGTAATACGGCGTGCCGTTTTCATTCGCCGTGATGATATCAGGGTAGAGCATTTTGTCGTGCTTTGCAAGGCGGTAGGCTGTAGATTCTGCCGGAGTAGCCTCCAGATTGTAGAGATCTCCGTACTGCTCCTGATAGTCGCTCAACCGCTGCCGCATATGGTTCAGTACGTCTTTGGCAAACGCCTGCGTCTCCGGGTGGGTCAGATCTTTCCGGAGCCATTTCGCGTTCAGCCCCGCCTCATTCATGCCGACAAGGCCGATCGTCGAAAAATGATTCTCAAACGTGCCGAGATAGCGTCTGGTATAGGGGTAGAGCCCACCCTCCATCAGCTTCGTGATGACCATGCGCTTCGTCTTGAGCGAACGCGCGGCGATGTCCATCAGCTTGTCGAGCCTCCGGTAGAAATCCGCCTCGCCTTCGGCAAGATACGCGATCCTCGGCAGGTTGATCGTCACAACGCCGACCGAACCGGTCGACTCGCCGGAGCCGAAGAAGCCGCCGGATTTTTTGCGCAGCTCCCGCAGATCAAGCCGCAGGCGGCAGCACATCGAGCGCACGTCGTTTGGCTCCATGTCGGAGTTGATGTAGTTGGAGAAATACGGCGTGCCGTATTTGGCCGTCATTTCAAACAGAAGCCTGTTGTTTTCCGTTTCGCTCCAGTCGAAATCCCGGGTGATGGAGTAGGTCGGGATGGGGTACTGGAAGCCCCGCCCATTCGCATCGCCCTCGATCATCAGCTCGATGAAGGCTTTGTTCACCATGTCCATTTCCTTCTGACACTCGCCGTAGGTGAACGGCTGCTCCTGCCCGCCGACGATGGCAGGAAGGTTTGCCATATCCTTCGGCACCGTCCAGTCGAGCGTGATGTTGGAAAACGGTGCCTGCGTACCCCAGCGCGACGGCGTATTGACACCGTAGACGAACGACTGCACACACTGCTTGACCTCACGCTGCGTCAGTTTATCCACGCGGACGAAGGGCGCGAGATAGGTGTCAAACGAGGAAAATGCCTGCGCGCCTGCCCACTCATTCTGCATGATGCCGAGGAAGTTCACCATCTGGTTGCAGAGCGTGGAAAGGTGGGACGCCGGAGAAGAACTGATCTTTCCCGGTACGCCGCCAAGCCCCTCCTGGATGAGCTGCCTGAGGCTCCATCCAGCACAGTAGCCGGTGAGCATGCTGAGGTCGTGCAGGTGCAACTCTGCATTCCGATGCGCCTGTGCGATCTCCGCGTCATAAATTTCGCTCAGCCAGTAATTCGCCGTAATCGCGCCGGAGTTGGACAGGATCAGGCCGCCGACGGAATACGTGACCGTGGAATTCTCCTTCACGCGCCAGTCGTTGATCCGGAGATAATTGTCCACCAGCTCCTTATAATTGAGCAGGGTGCTTCCAACGTTGCGCAGCTTTTCCCGCTGCTTGCGGTAGAGAATGTAGGCCTTTGCCACGTCCGAATAGCCCGCTTCGCTCAGAACGCGCTCGACGCAGTCCTGAATATCTTCGACTGAGATCAGCTCATTCCGGATCTTCGGCTCAAACTCCGCCGTGACACGCAGAGCCAGCAGCTCGATCACGCTCGGATGCTGCTGCCGGCCAACGGCCTCAAAGGCTCTTGTGATGGCATTGCCGATCTTGGCAATGTGAAATTCTGTGATGCTTCCGTCTCTTTTTGTTACCCGGTACATAGCTGATCCTCCTCTGTGCGCCTTCGAGTGAAACGAAATGGGATGCCGCGCCTTGCGCTGCATCCCATTCTAACCTGAAAGCTTGTGGTTTGTCAATGGTTTTATACAATATATTGTGTTTATTTGAAATATTGATAACAACATATTGTTATTCATATCCCACGGATCTCCACAGCGGGTATCTTGGGCCGTACCAGCTCCGCCCAGCAATGAAGCTGCATTTCAGATGGAGCGCTGAGGCCTGCCCGCAGGACCGTATCGCGCGGCTGGAAACGCTGGATATAGTACCGCCTTGCGCCTGCGAGCCAGTCTGCAAGGCTTAGAAACGAGGCATCGTCGTGAAGCTCTGCTACGGCAGTTGTCCGAAATTCGTAGTCTACGGTGTCGCGCAGCAAAAATGAGACGCTTTTATCAATGGGCACAAGGTCAAGCTCCACCGCGCCAACGGTTTGTGCGTAGCGCACGGGGCTGTTTTTGACGTCCATGGCAACATAGTCTGCCAGCCCTGCACGCACAACTGCCTCCAGCTGCTCCGGAAACGCGCCGTTCGTGTCCAGCTTGATCGCATAGCCCAGCGCCTTGATCTTTTCCAGCAGAGCGGGAAGCTCCGGGCGCAAAAGCGGCTCTCCGCCGGTAACGGCAACACCGTCGAGAAGCCCCTGCCGTTTTTTCAAAAACGCCAGCAGCTCGTCTTCGTCCATGCCGTCTTCGTCCGCTGCGGTGAGCAGCGGCGCGTTATGGCAGAACGGGCAGCGGAAGTTGCAGCCAGACAAAAACACCGTACAGGCTGTCCGCCCTGGATAATCCAGCAGCGTCAGCTTTTGCAGTCCTTGTATCCGCATTCGTCCCCATCCTCTCTTTCTGTCTTCAACGCCGAAGCGGCGCCCTGCTCCGCATTTTCCGCTTCCGCCCTCAGCGTGCTTCGGCGCTCGCGCCTTTGCAGCAGCCATGCACTGAGACTTCCCTTCGTCGCCGGATACGGAAACAGCTTGACATTGACCAGCCAGGCGATCGACACGCCCACGACCGTCTGTACGGCCCGCATCAAAGAGCGTAGATAGACACTGCTCTCAAAATGGCTGATTATCAAAATGACCGCGATCGAGGCGGAAAGCCCGCAGTAATCGCGGCAGTTCGCCCACTCCGCCACGCAAAGCACCGCAAGCGTTCCGGCCAGCAAAATTACGATCTCATACCAGCCCTTTTCCCACATCATATGCTCTGTGTTCCGGAGCAGATCCGTCAAAAGCAGAAACGGCATCCCGACGCCAATGGCGATCAGCGTCGCCCAAATACGCTTTTTCCCGTTTTCTTTCGTTTTCTTGGAGGACTCCCGGATCTCGATCATCGCGTAAATATAGATGAAGAGTGGGTGCGTCTCCAGTTCCGGCAGCACCAGACGAAGCAACTGCCAGAAGCAAAAGCCCAAAAACATTGCAAAAATGCTCTTCAGCTTTCGCCGGCCGATATGCAGATGGTGGTTTTCCCGGTTCCCGAATGCTAAAACAGGCACAATCTCGTCTTGACGTTGATCCTGCTTCATCTCAGGGCCACGCTCCTTTCCCGTTCAACTATTATTAAGACAATATCTCAATTATGGATTATAGCACAGGACCGGGCATGATTGCAAGGAGGACGTCCCACCAGGCGCAAAACGGACGCTCCGCTCACGCCGGACCGTGCCGCAGCCGCGGCGGAACCTCGGTCAGAAACGGCGTGATCGCCTGCCGGTACATCTGCTCGACGAACCGGATCACGCTCTGCTGGTCAAACCGGTCATACCCGTCCAACACGACGCTCAGAAGTCCGTTCGACAGGCAGAGATAGAGCATTTCCAGCTCGTCTGCGGACGCATTTTTCAGGGTCTTTCGCCACGCGGAAATGCTCAGATCGTGCGCATATGCGATCATCCGGTGAATCAGCTCTGTACTTCGACGCCCGAACAGCAAGACACGGCAGACCGCCTCGTTTTCCTGAACGATCCGGTAAAGCCCACCCACAAGCCCCGCAATATCAAACGAGTGTATATAGCTCTGCATAGATCGTTCAAACTGCCCAAACAGTTCCTCCTCGATGCTCTCCAGCAGGTCAAAGCAGTCGGAATAATGGGCGTAAAAGGTCGCGCGGTTCAGTTCTGCTCGTTCGCAAATCTCCTTGACCGTGATTTTGTTGACAGGCTTGTGCTGCATCAACTCCAGCAGTGCTTTTTTCAGCACCATCTTGGTGTATTTCACTCTCGCATCCGTCTTCATTGCGCCTCCACAAAAAGTTTACAAATTAAGCCGACAGTTTGGCAGGATATGTTGCTGTTCTTTCAGCTTTCGGCAAACTGTCTATGGTGTTTCCGGTTGCTTGTATTATACTATAATTGTGAAAGATAATCAACATCTGTATGATTGCCAAAGGAGGATGTGTGATGTATCAAAATTACCTGATCACCGGTGCCACTGGCTTTCTCGGAAGAGCCGTACTTCAGCTTCTGCTGGCACACAGCTGCCGCGTTCTGGCGCTGGTCATGGACAAAGACCCGCTTGCTTATACGATTCCGGAAAATGTGACTGTGTTCTGCGGCGATCTCACAGACAAAGATACCCTGCGCAGCTTTTTTGCCGCAGGCGGAGATAGCTTCTGCGTGCTGCACTGTGCAGGCATTGTATCCATTGCCTCAAAGCCGGACGAGGCGATTTACCGCGTCAATGTGCAGGGTACGCGGAACATCGTCGATCTGAGCCGGGAATTTGGCGCTGGGCGGCTGATCTACGTCAGCTCCGTCCATGCGATCCCGGAGAAGCCCGCACCGGAAACGATCACGGAACCAGACCGATTCGCGCCGGACGAGATCCTCGGCGATTACGGAAAAAGTAAGGCCATGGCAACCGCTCTGGTCCTTGAGGCGGCTCAAAACGGTCTGAATGCCAGCGTGGTTCTGCCATCCGGCATTATCGGCCCCGGCGATCTGGCGCGCGGAAATATGACCCGGATGCTGCTTGCCTTCTGCCGAGGTCAGTTGCCACTCGGCGTCAACGGCGGATATGACTTCGTTGACGTGCGGGATGTCGCGGTCGGCGTCCTCGCCTGCGCAGAGCGTGGGAAAGCGGGGGAATGCTATATTCTTTCCGGGCATTACACGACCATTCAGGACATGTTTGCCTTGACAGCCTCCCAGCTTGGTAGAAAAGCACCTAAGCTCTGTGTGCCCGCCACGCTGGCAAGCTGCGCCGCGCCCGTTTTTGAGAAGATTGCTCAGCTCCGAGGGGAGCGTCCCTTTTTCACCCCCTATGCCATCGCCGTGCTCCGCTCCAACGGGCGTTTTTCAAATGCAAAAGCAACTGCCATGCTTGGCTACCACGCACGCCCACTCAGAGAAACGCTCCAGAGCATGATTCTCTGGTTTCAGGGGCAGAATCTGATTTCTCCTGCTCTCTAAGATAATGTACAATAAGTTGCGCAAATTGAAAACCGCATAAAAGAAGACATAGCTTGCAGGCTCTGGTAGAATGAAGTCACGACACACCATTCTGAAAGGAGACAGCAAACTATGTCCGAGAAAATTGTACAGCTGAATGAGGAAATTATCAAGGTTCAAATCAGGGAGTTGGTTCGCGACAGCGTGGAGGAAACCCTGAACGAGCTGCTGGAGAAGGAGGCGGAGTCGCTGACGCAGGCCGCCCGCTAATCTTCAATATACGAAACCACGCTGTTCTCACTCGGGACCGCGCGGGCATAAAATGCCCCGGCTGGTGTTGCAAACGCCAGCCGGGTTTTTGCGATCTTCAGATGGGATCAGACGCTTTCCACCACGGCCACATAGCGCGCCGCGCGCTGCGCGATCGCGTCGTAATCCTCGTTGGCGACATCCGCTTTGGTGACCAGGATGCTGCCGATGCCGGCGCCGGCCATTCCGGCGTTCAGGTAATCGCCGAGGTTCTCCGGCGTAACACCGCTGACCGCCAGAAGCGGGATGTGGTTGATGGGGGCACGGACGGCCTTGATATACTTCAGGTCGACGCAGTCCGCCGGGAAGAGCTTGACGAAGTCCGCTCCGGCCTGATAAGCGCCTGCGATCTCAGACGGCGTAAATGCGCCGGGAATCGAGATCAGGCCCACGGCCTTCGTCGCGCGGATGATCGCGGTGTCCACATTCGGCGAGATGATATATTCTGCCCCGGCCTCCGCTGCGAGCTTCAGCTGTGCCTCGGTCATAACCGTGCCCGCGCCGACATGCAGCCGACCGTCGAACGCTTCGCGCACGATGCGGATCTGCTCCGCTGTCACCGCATGCGGAGTCTTTCCGGACTGGTCAAACGTGATCTCCATGAAGCGGAAGCCGCCGCGGTAGATCGCGTCCGCGATCTTTGTGATCTTTTCCGTCGGTGCGCCGCGGACGATCGAAATGAGCTTTTTCTCGCGCAGCCGCGCGCAGAGATCCTGTGCCATAGAACATTTTCCTTTCAAAGCAATAAGTTCAACTGCAGCACAGCGCTGCACAGGAACGCTCAACGCAGTCAATCATTCAGGTACAGCGCTGTGAGCCTGCCGTCGGCAGAAGTGGAAAAAGGGGTAAAATGGAAAAGAAAATATCAGAGTGATTTGCAAAAGGCATCGATGCGGCGGAGCGCCTCATGCAGGTTCTCATCCGAGCAGGTGTATGCGATACGGATAAAGCCCTCGCCGCATTCGCCAAAGGCGCTGCCGGGGATGCAGACGACCCTCTGCTCGTCGAGCAGGCGGTTGCAGAACTCGACACTGCTCAGGCCGAAGCTGCTGATGTCGGCAAAGACGTAGAACGCGCCGTTCGGGCGGTTGCAGCGGATGCCGTCGATTTTGGCAAGGCCGTCAAGCAGGATCGTGCGGCGGCGTTCAAAAATCTGGCGCAGTTCTTCGCACAGCTCCGGATGGTCGAGCGCGACGGTCGCCGCGTACTGGCCGGGCGCATTGGCGCAGGCGTTGAAGTTCTCCTGGCACTTGGTCATGCGGTCGACGATCTCCGCCGGGGCCGCGACAAAGCCGATGCGCCAGCCGGTCATGGCATAGGACTTCGAGAAGCTGTTGACAATGACCGTGCGCTCCTTCATGCCCGGGAAGGACGCAATGCAGGGGGCTTCTTCCCCGGCGTAGAGCAGGGTGTTGTAGACGTCATCGGAGATCACCAGCAGGTCGTGCTTCACCGCCAGCTTCGCGATCTTTGCCAGCGTTTCGCGCGTCATAACGGAGCCGGTGGGGTTGTTCGGGGTGTTGATCATCAGCGCCTTGGTGTGCGGCGTGATGAGCTTTTCGATAGTCTCCGGCTGCATTTCAAAATTATGCTCCAGATCCGTGGGAACGCGAACTGCCGTGCCGTCGCAGTACGCGACCTGCGCCACGTAGTTCAGCCACTGCGGGTCCTGAATGAGGATTTCATCCCCCTTGTTCAGCAGGACAAGGAACAGCAGGCTCAGTGCGCCCATGCCGCCGTTTGTGATGATGATCTCCGTTTTCGGGTCATAGTGCAGGTCCTTCAGATAGGACTTTTCGGCGATGGCCTGACGGAACGAGAGCGTACCGGCGTTCGGCGTATAATGCGTGATGCCCTTGTCGAGCGCTTCCTTGCAGGCCTCGCAGACCAGCTTCGGCGTCGGCATATCCGGCTCACCGATGCCGAGGCTGATGACGCCGGTCATGGTGTTTGCGCGGTCAAACATGGCGCGGATTGCGCCCTGCTTCAGCGTTTTGGCTTTTTCATTGATCCATTCCATGATGCTGATGTTCTCCTTTTTATCTCTGCACGCGGCCGGTGCCGTCGCCGCCCATGAGCTTGGTGACGTCGGAGACGGTGACGCGGTTGAAATCGCCGGGGATGCTGTGCTTCAGGCAGCTGGCTGCAACTGCAAACTCGAGTGCAGACTGCTTGTCCTCATAATGGTTAAGGCCATAAATCAGACCGCCCGCGAAGCTGTCACCGCCGCCCACGCGGTCGATGATATCCCGGATCTCATACTTCTTGGAAACATAGAAGTCCTTGCCGTCATTCAGGCACGCCGCCCAGCCGTTCCAGTCCGCGCTATGGCTCTCGCGCAGCGTGATGGCGATGCACTTCATGTTCGGGTAGGCTTCCAAAACTTTGTTGCCGAGCGCGCGGTACTTTTCACGGTCCAGCTCGCCGGATTCGACGTTTACATCGACCGTAATTTCGAGCGATTTCTGTACATCTTCCTCGTTGGCGATCGCCACATCGACATACTTTGCAAGCTCTCGCATGACCTCGCTGGCCTTCTTGCCATACTTCCAGAGGTTCTTGCGGTAGTTGAGGTCGCAGGAAACCGTGATGTTCCGCTTCTTCGCTTCCTTGACGGACTCAAGAGACAGCTCCATTGCGGATTCGGAAATCGCAGGCGTAATGCCTGTGATGTGGAACCACTCCGCACCCTCGAACGCTCTGTCCCAGTCGATATCACCGGGCTTTGCAAGCGCAATCGAAGAATATGCGCGGTCATAGACGACCTTGCTCGGTAGTTGGTTCGCGCCGCCCTCTAAGTAATAAATGCCCATCCGTCCCTCGCCGCGGACGATCTTCTTTGTGCCCACGCCAAAATAGCGCAGCTCGCGGATGCAGGCGTCTGCAATATCGTTCTGTGGCAGAACGGTCAGGAATTCCGCGTCCATGCCGTAGTTTGCAAGGGAAACTGCCACATTGGCTTCGCCGCCGCCGAACGTTGCCTCCAGCATCGGGCTTTGGAAGAAACGCTCGTGTCCCGGCGCTTTCAGGCGGAGCATGATCTCACCAAATGTCAAAATTTTCATGATTGCTCCTCCTCACTTTTGCAGCAGATGCACGGCAAAGCCGCCGAATTCGTCCTTCAGGTACACGGCGATCATCCGCTCACCCTTGTACTTGGCTGTCTCCATGTCGCATACGAAGCCCTTCTTCTCCAGCTCCGCAACGGCAAGCGGAACGGAATTCGTGCGGATGGCGATGTGACCGTTCTTGCCGAGGTACATGGATTTCATGACCTCAATACCGTTGGAGGCGAAGTTGGAGGAATTGCCCTCCTTCACGCCGAGCGCAAACGCCTCGTCCAGCTTCTTGCAGACAGCCAGCGAGTCCTCGCCGTTTTCGCAGTTGACGCCGACGTGCGCCACTTCAAAGCCGAGCGCGGCAGATCTCGCCTGCTTGCAAAGCTCCGTAATCTTCTCAAAATTGCCGGCCGCAATGTCCGCCTTCGGGCAGACCCAACTGCCGCCGACCGCGTGAATGAACGGCGCGGCGATAAACTCGCCGATGTTCTGACCATTCACGCCGCCGGTCGGGATGAATTTGATCCCGCCGAAGGGACCCGAGAGCGCCTTCATCGCGGACAGACCACCGTAAACGCCAGCCGGGAAGAACTTCACAACGTTCAAGCCAAGCTTCATCGCCGCCATGATTTCCGTCGGCGTCACGCAGCCGGGCGTCACGGCAACGCCGTTCTCTACGCACCAGCGGACAACGTCTTCGTCAAAGCCAGGTGATACGATAAATTTTGCACCGCAGTCCACTGCCTTTTTACACTGCTCGAGCGTGATGACCGTACCTGCGCCGACAAGCATGTCCGGGCAGCTTTCGCTGACCGCCTTGATGGAATCCGCCGCAGCCGCCGTGCGGAACGTGATCTCCATCACGTCCACGCCTCCGGCAAGCAGCGCTCTCGCCGTTGCCACGGCGTCCTTTGCGTCGTCCAATACGATAACCGGCACAACAGCCGATGCGGCCAGTCTTTCAGAAACATTCATTTTGTCGACTCCCTACTTTCATTTGCGATGATTCCAATAAACATCCAATGCGTTTCCTGCAAACATCATATCTCTCTCCTTCTCCGTGCAGTCGGCCAAAAGGAATCTTCCGTGCGCCACCAACTGCTGATAGTTTGCCGTCCCCAGCAGCCAAGGGATATCTGTCCCCCACAGCAGCTTTTCTGCTCCCACGATTCTACGTGCCAGATCAAAATACCGTTTCGTACTGGGAAACGGATATTCCTCTTCCTCCCGCACATGATATGGGAGCGCAGAAAGATCGAACCAGACGTTTGGGAGCGTCCCCAGTCGGATCTGCTCCAGCCATGCGGACCAGAGTTTTGGATCGCGCTCTGCGGTGCGTGAGGGCTGGCCCATGTGGCAAAGCACCAGTTTCAGGCCCGGATGACGCTTTGCGATGGACGCGATCTGATCTGTCTGATAAGAACCATCGCCTGGCCGACCGAGATCAAACGAAACTGTTTTCCCGCCTGCTTCCATAGCCTCCCAAAGCCATCGCAGCTCTGGCGCATCCAGCTGCACACCTGGATAGACTCCATACAGGCCGCCCGCCTCGGAAAATTCGATTTTGATGTTTTTCCAAAGTGGTCCTTCCAGTTTTTCGGTATAATACTGCCGTGCCGCCGGACGCCAAGGGTCAAAAAAAGCGGAGGCAGTAAACTGCTCCGGATAGTCCCGGCAGGCTTGGAGCACATACTCGCTCCAATCTCCATAGCACGGACAAAGGATCAAGACGGCTTTATCCACCTGTCCCTGCCGCATCTCATGCAGCAGCATCTGCAATGTATGGCTGGTGTTTTCGTTGATCGCCGGCAGCACATCCTGTGCGATGCCGTCTCCTGCATCGATCCGGCCATATCCCGCGCCATGGGTATGGCCTTTTGGGCCATACCCATTAACGTTTGGGAAAATATGAACATGCGCGTCAATCAGCATAGCTTTTCCCGCTCAGTTCATGCTGCCCTTTACGCCCTGAACCAGCTGATCGATCACGTTGATTTCTTCGATCGTCGGTCTGTATCCGTCCTCAAACATGACCGAACCGTCCTGCGCATAGATCGGGCCCTCAAACACGGCAATCTCCTTGTTAATCAACTGCTCGCGCACTTCACCAAGCTTCGCCACGATCTCATCAGAGACTGTGTCGCCAAATGTTGCCTGCTTGATCAGGTTCAGTTCCATGCCGCCGCTGATGTTCACCGGTTCATATTCTCCGTCAATCGCCTGCTTCAGATACGGAATATAGCCGCTCCAATCCGTAATGCACGCAGACAGCCACGTCTGGGGATCCAGCTCATACGCATCAGAGTTGCAGCCGAAGCAGTGCACGCCACGGCTGCGGCAGATTTCCATCATCGTCTTGATGGAATCCTGGAACGGCGCAATGACATCACAACCGCTGTCGATCAACTGGTTCACAGATGTGGTCTGCAGGCCAGTATCCGCCCACGACCCGGTAAAGACCGCGGTAATATCAATCTCAGGCTTGATCGACTGCGCGCCAAGTGCAAACGCGTCGATGGCAACAATGACATCCGGGATCGGCAGAGAGCCAATGAAGCCGATCTTGTCCGTTGTCGAATACATGGCAGCCAGGACACCATTCAGATACCAGACATCCTGCACTTCTCCATGGATGATGGAAAAGTTTCCGCCGGCGTAATCCGTGATCGGGAGCGAATAGAACGCTACCTCAGGATGACGCAGCGCGACATTGTGCGAGTATTCGAGGAATCCAAACTGCGAGGGGAACAGAATGGTGCACCCCTGTGCAATCAGCTCCTCCATGACACCTTCGCTGTCAGAGGTTGTAGGGACGTTTTCCTTGATCACGACTTCAATGCCAAGCTCTTTCTCAACAAGTTCACCAAGCTGCACGAAATTCAGGTTGAAGCCATAGTCGTCTTTTGTTCCGCTCAGGATAATGCCAAGCTTCTTTGCCCCCGCACCGGGCTTGACGTCGCCCGTCTGTTCCGTCTGCGTCTGGGTGGTGTCTGCCTGTTCCTGCGATGCAGCCGGCTTTGCGCATGCCACCAGCGTTGCCGCGAGCAGAACCAGCACCAACATCATTGCAACTACTTTTTTCATTGTTTTTCCTCCGTCCTTTTTCTTTAAGTAATAATTTTCAGTTGTTCCGGCATCGACGGCTTTTTGGACGTCGAAATAATTGCCAGAGCGACCAATGTAAACAGGTAGGGCATCATCAATGTCACATACATGGAAATGGGCACTTCGTGGATCTGGAAGAATATCTGCAGCGCCTGTGCCAGGCCGAACAGATACGCCGCAAGGTATGCTCGCTGCGGCTTCCATGAGCAGAGGATCACCAGAGAGGAGGCAATAATTCCCCGTCCGTTGATCATGTTGTTTGCCCAACTCATCGCATAGATCACGCTCATATGTGCCCCGCCGATTCCAGCCAGAACACCTGCAAAAATAACCGCTCCGTATTGCAGAACCACCGGGTTATACCCGTACGCTCTTGTGACATCAGGCCGTTCCCCCACAGAACAGAGCACCAGCCCCGTTCTTGTTTTTGTCAGGAACCACCAAGCCAACACCGGAAGTACATAAGCGATATACGTCAGAATATCCTGCTGAAAAAAGGCCGGCCCAATCACCGGAATCTTGCTCAGAACCGGAATGGCGAGGGAAAACGACTTTCCAAGGCTGACGCCGAGCTGTGATCTTCCAAAAAAGGTGGTCAGGCCCTGCGCAAAGAAAATCAGGATAAACCCGGTCGCCATCATGTTGCTTTTTCTGGAGATGGAAAGGAACGCCTGGATCAGCCCAATCAAGCCGCCTGCAATCGCTGCGCACAAAACAGCCAAAAACAGGCTTCCGCTCCCGGCTGCTACGGCAAAGCCTACACATGCGCCACAAAGCATGCTTCCTTCTACGCTCAGGCTGGTGATGCCGGTTCGTTGGCCAATCAAATCCCCAAGCAGCGCGTAAATGATGGGAGTTCCTGCGCTGACCATGCAAATGAGAATCGTTGTTAGTTCATTCATGCCTTTCTCTTTCCTCCCACCGTCATAATTGTCAGCAAAACGAGCATGATCAAAATCTGCATTGTCGCCGCCGGAAGCCCGGTGTTGATCTCCATGCCGTTACCGGCGACGGTCAAACCGCCGATCAGTAAGGCGGACAGGATCAGCAAAAGCGGGTTGTTTCCGGCCATTCCTGCAGCAAGGAAGCCCATAAAGCCCATGGTCTCGCCCGCACTGATCCGCATACGGCCCTCGACGCCGACGACCATGACCGCGCCGGCAAGGCCGGCAAGTGCACCCGCGAACAAGAACACCCAGGTCTGTATTTTTCTCACCTGTATACCTGCGTAACGTGCAGCCATCTGGTTTCCGCCGATCGTACGCACCGCAAACCCCACTCTTGTATGATAGATGATATACCAGGTCAAGCCTGCCATGGCAATCGCGACAAAGATACCGGCGTTCATTCTTGTTCCAAAAAAGGTGTGAAAACGCAGCTGGGGCGCAATTTCTACCGTCTGCGGGTAATTCCATCCATTTGGATCGCGAAGGCTGCCAAACAGCATGGCAGAGATCAGGTAGGTCGCAACATAGTTCATAAGGATTGTCGTCAGGATCTCGTTCATTGCAAGCTTCTGCTTCAGAAAAACACCGACGCCTGCATACAAAGCCCCGCAGATCATACCAACCAGCAGCATCAGCGGGATTCCGATAACACCGGGCAGATTTGCCAGCACTGTGCTTCCGGCAACAGCGGTTCCGAGAGCGGCAATCGCCATCTGGCCTTCTCCGCCTGCGTTGGCCAGGCCAACACGGGCCGGAATGCTTGCCGCAAGACCCGTCAGGATCAGATACGCCGCACGGACAATTACTTCGCCAAAGCCGTAAGCCGAACCAAAAATAGATGTAATGATGGTCTGATACGCCACAAGCGGCGATTTGCCCTGCGACAGGAGCAGCCCGGCAAACGCGATCAGAGGAAACAGGACGCAGATCAGGATCCGAACTGCCAAGCTGTCTTGAAGTTGCAGCGGCTTCTTTTGTGCCTTATTCATGTGCGTTCTCTCCTTGAAGCATAATTTTTCCGATCTCATTCGGCGTACACGCGTCTACACAGTACGGTCCAAACGCAGTGTGAGAAGACAGGACCAGGATCCGGTCGCACATCGTGAACAGCTCCGAGATATCTTCGGAAATCAGGATCGTACCCACGCCCTGTTTTTTTAGCCGGAACAGTGTCTTGTGGACTGCGTGTACTGTGGCGATGTCCAGTCCCCGGCTTGGATAACTGGCAATTAACAGGCGCGGTCTGGAGATAACGGCACGGGCAAACGCCATTCGCTGCAGATTGCCGCCAGAAAGTGTCCCGGCAATTCTTTCTGCCTGTGGGACCCGGAGGGTCTTGACCTCAGAATGTGTCTGCAGCTGACTGCGCATTGCCTGCCAGTCCATATCACCATGGCGGTAAATCGGATCCAGGCCGACCAGCGCCATGTTTTCCAGAATCGAAAACGTCGGAACAACGTTGTCGCGAATGGGATCCTCAGTCACCATTCGCATCCCCAACCGGATTCTATGCGCAATATCCGTTGAGGAGATATCCTCTTCATTTGCGCTCAGGATACCGCTCTGCAGCTTCCGCGCTCCGTATATGGCCTCCGCCAGTTCTCTCTGCCCATTTCCGGATATGCCGGCAATGCCCAGGATCTCTGCTTTGTGCATTTCAAAGCTGACATCATGCAGAATCAACTGATCGTGGTCATCCTTTATGCTGACTCCGGAAAGCGACAGCTGCAGTGCCGCTGCTTCGTTTTCCTCACTGCATTCCGGGCGTTCCAGCTCAAAGTTGACCGGAACATCCCCCATCATTGCCGAGATGATCTGCTGCTGGCTGAAGCCATCTCTGCGTTCGAAGGTACAGACATGTTCGCCCTGACGCAGAATTGTGATTCGGTCGGCCACAGCAAGAATCTCGTCAATTTTGTGCGTGATCAGGAAGATCCCATACCCCTTATTGCGGAATCCGCTCAGCATCTGCAGAAAAGCCTGCACTTCGTGCGGTGCCAGCACGCTTGTGGGCTCATCGAAAATCATCACACGGGTCTGCGGATCCAGCAGAATCTTCAGGATCTCCACATGCTGCCGCTGTCCGAGGTCAAGCTTCCAAACCTCCGTGTCAGGATCCACGGAAAGGCGATACTCCGCAGAGATTCGATTAATTTCATCGCGAAGCTTCTTTTTATTGATCTTCCACCCGGCAGAATGGAGGGAAAGGAATACATTTTCCAGAACTGTGAAAGCAGGAACGAGCCTGAAATCCTGAAACACCATTCCGATACCCTTTTCGCGGGCAATCGTCGGATTCCAGCGCTCCATTTTTTCTCCGTCAATATACAGATTTCCAGCAGTCGGCTGATAGACACCATAGAGCATCTTCATCAGCGTACTTTTTCCCGCACCGTTCTCGCCTGCTATCGCATGGATTTCACCGGCGTGGATTTCGATGTCAATCTCCCGGTTTGCCGTCAATTCTCCGAATCGTTTCGTGAGTTTTTCCGCCCGTAAAATCGGTTCCACTTGCCGTTCCTCCTGTTTTATCATCTCTGCTCACTATAGATCACAACATGATTTCCATGCGGATCAAGCAGGGTAAACGCCCGCGTTCCGTCCTTGCAGCCACAGGGTTCCTGCAAAACCTGAACCAGCGGCGCTGCCTTTTTCATGATTGCCTCAAAGCAACTGTCTGCATCCTGTGCTTCAAACATCAGCGTCTCGTTCCCCTGCGGCATCGGATCCTTTCTGCAAAGTACCTCCAGCGTTCCGTCCCCGGATCCGATTACAAATTTATGCCCCCGGTCCTTTGTTCCGTAGTCCCAGGTATAGCATGCACGGAGCCTGAGAATATCCCGGTAGAATGCCAGGCTCTGTTCATAGTCCGCCACATCTACATACGCCACTGCGCGGTATTCACCACGGAACATCCCCGGAACTGTCGGCTGCCAACCATGCTGGTACTCCATCACATCACGACTCCAAGAGAAGATCACAATCACGTTTTCATCTGGATCGAGCAGCTGGAACAGCCGGATCCCATACGGGCGGTCCGCGATATGTTCATAAACATGCAGCCCCGGTTTTCTTGCCAACCGCGAATAGCAGTCATCAACATTGTCCGCCTCCAGCATAATCGTCGTCGGCCCCTGCGGAAGATCGGCGCCGACCGGACGCAGCTCTACTGCACCGCCTGCTGCAGCAAAGCGGCAGCCCTCCATTCCGCCGTCCCAGACCGGAACCAGTTCCAATGTCTGCTGATAGAAGTTCCGGCTCCGCTCCAAGTCTCTGACGCAGAGGACCGTCCGTACCTCTTTTTCAAAATAATCCCTGTGCTGCATACTTCTCTTCCTTTCTTCCGTTTCGGATATCGACCCGAAATACATATATTTATACTTGTAAACTTCTTAATAAATGACTATAATCAGCAAAAAAGCTGGAGGTGCTGCTTCTATGCTCCGTCTATCCTCACAAACACAACAATCCAGGGTGCGCGCACAGCTTGAACTCCTGCTGCGCAATGCGGAACCCGGCGAACGGCTGCCCTCAGAGCCTGCGCTTGCAAAGCGTTTCGATGTCAGCCGAACCACGATCCGGGAAGTCATGAGCCAGTTGGAAACAGAAGGCTTCGTCCAGCGCAGGCAAGGAAGCGGCACCTATGTGCGTCGTCAGCCGCTGCTGGAGGATGAAAGCCTGCTCCACTTTGTTGATTTTCCGACGCTGATCTCCAAGCAGGGACACACGCCCGCCATGCGGCAGCTCGGATTTGTGCAGCAGCGCGCAGGAGCTTTCTTTTCCACCCGTTTTCACATCGGTGAAGAAGATCGGATCCTCACCCGGCGCTGCCTGTACACGGCAGATGAACATTTTTGTGTACTGGCTGAAGACAGTTTCCCGCTGGCCTTCCTCTCGGAAGGTCAGTGTGTACAGCTGCTTGGGTCAAACAATACCGACCTGCGGCTTTTCCTTTTTCGCGCAACCGGCCGCGCCGCCTGTCAGGACGAAACCACAATCTCCGTTGCCCAACCGGAAGACTACCCGTTCCTTGAATCCCTGCTCGAGGACAAGCAGCATCCGCTGCTCTTTCTGAGCAGCATGTGTCTGGATAATCACAATGAACCGTTTATCAGTTCGCAGATTTACTCGGACACAGACTATATCAAGTATCAGCTGAACCGCAGGATCGTCTGAACTCAGTGATTGCTGTGATACAGGTTGATCCGGTTTCCACAGGGGTCTTCAACGGCAAAGTACCTTGTACCGTAGCTCTGTGTTACAGGCTTGCTCACAATCCGGATGCCTTCTGCAGCCGTAAGCTCCTGATAGGTCTGATCGACATCTTCGGTTTCCAGATTGACGATCACTGGGCCGGTCTTTCTGTCATGTGCCTGACAGAGTACGCTGATTGTACCGCGACCAGCCCGGAACTTTGCGCCGCAATCCTGCGCGCTTTCGTTCCAACTGTAATATGGCTTCTGTCCGAGCAGCGTTTGATAGAAGTCTCGGCAGACAGAAAAGTTTTCCTCTTCGGTGTATAGAAGGATTTGAATGTCTCCTGTAAATGCTGTCATGTTCTTATTCTCCTTTTTTGTAGACACAGACGCCGTCAATATATTTTGCACAGATGTCTCGATCATCCGACCTGGTAATTAACCGTTCTATCCGCTCATACGGTGTCCGCTGCACGCCGTCGCAGAAGCGGCTGTCATCCAAAATCACCGCATCAAAGCAATATCCCGGTTCAAAGCTCCCGCTTTTCCAGAGTGCGCCGCCGCCTTTTGTTGCAAGGTAAAATGCATTGGGCAGAGACAGAACTTTCCGCTGATCCATATTTCGCGCGCTGTTTTTGGAAGCCCAGAAGACTTTGGATGCCAAAATCGCCTCAAATATTGTCCGGAACATATTCAGTGTGTTGCCGCCGCCGACATCCGTACCCAATCCGACTGCAATTCCGGCGTCCAGATAGTCCATGATTGGCGCCGCGCAGCCGCAGCTGTTCATGTTCGACTGCGGGCAATGGGCTACCATCACATTGCGTCTTTTCAGCGTTTCCACCTCTTCCGGAGAGGAGAATATGCAGTGTGCCATCACTGCCTGTGTCTGTGGTCCAAGCAGACCCGCACGATCATAGGCCTGTGCATAATAGTCAAGATCCGGTGCAAGCTCCCGCACCCAGTCAATTTCATCCAGTCCCTCCGAAAGGTGTGACTGTACTGGAACGCGGTATTCAGCAGCAAGCTGTCCCAACTGCTGCAGACAGCTTTCCGTACAGCTGGGAAAATATCGCGGCGTGAGAATCGGATAAATCGCACCAATTCCGTTCTTTGTCTCTTCCAGCCAAAGGCGGGTCTGCGCGATCGTCTCCCGTGTCGTTTCCAGCAGACCCGGTGAAGAATTTCGGTCCATATTCACCTTTCCGACATAGCCTGCAAATCCGTATTTTGCCAGGACTCTCATGAGAATCTCTGTCGCTTCGCGGCTGGTCGTTGCATAGGCGCACAGGCGCGTTGTCGGTGTAGCCAGAAGAGACTTAGCAAAACGGGTGTAGGCCTGTTCCGCGTATGCAATATCGTTGAATCTGGACTCATCGGGAAACGCATAGCGGTCAAACCATGTGTTCCACTGACCGCTCTCAATATTCTGCCCGATTCCCTGAAAGGATGCCTGAGAGGCATGGACATGGATATCACAGGTACCGGGAATGACGAATTTGCCGCCCATATCCAGTACATCGACCTGGCGATATCGATCTGGCAGCGTTTCATAGACCCCAGCGACCTTTTTCCCCTCACAAACCAGATACGCATCTTCCATGATGGTAAACTGATCCCGCTGTGCGGTAAAAACCAGCGTTCCCTTGATCGCAAAGCTCCGCTCTGCACGATGTTCAACTTGGCTCATAGCATCCCCTACTTAGCATTTCATATAATTCCTGCCTGCATAATACCAGCGTATTTAGGCATCGTCAACACAAACCGGCTATCCCTAAAAATCTTTGGATATATGCAAAAAAGCGCCCTGTTTGCCCCACTTTCTTTTTTGTTAAAAGTGCAATTTGTACGACAACTTGCCAGTTTTTCAAAAGATGTCTGTCTGTAATCTGCTTGTTGCCGCCAGTCCAGCTTTTATCCAGCAGGAATCTGCGGCCGTCTTCCCCCTGTTTTGAAAACAGCATTCCGTCAACGCGCAGACTGCCGTTGGCTTTTTAATACGGAACCCAAGCAGAAAAAATCTGCTGCCGCTCGGAATGGGCGGCAGCTTGCCTTTTATCAAATCATGCTGACATGTTTCAGTGTCTCTGTGATTGCTTTTTCCGCCGCTGTCCCCTATAATTGAAAGGGAAACGGTATGCAAGCTGCAAACTCAGAAGCGAAAGGAGCGCAACGACATGCAGTGCTCGCCGCCAACTTCGAAGAACACGCTCTCGCAGCCTCTTCGAAAGTATTGGACGCCTTATGCCGAGCTGCAAAGGCGCAAAGCTGATGGACGGCAAGGTCTTCAAGGGCAGCGTCGGGCATCAGGAGCTTGCGGCATGGGTTGATGGACTTGGACTTTGAAAAGAGTACAAATTGGAATTTGTGGAGGTGCCTTATGCTATTAGCAATTCATCTTGTAATGATAATGGTGTTTGTTATCCTTGGAGTTATCTTTTTAAACGGAAAAGGTGCTTTTTTGATTGCCGGTTACAATACCGCCTCAAAAGCCGAAAAACAAAAAACTGATGAAAAGAAGTTGTGTAGCTTCATGGGAAAAATGATGTTTATATTGGCCGGGTGTTGGCTCGTCATTGCTTCCAGCGAGATTTTCAAAGCGATGTGGTTGCTCTGGGTAGGTCTTTGTCTGTTTTTTGTCGTATGTGTCGGTGCGGTCATCTATATGAATTCCGGAAACCGATTCAAACGATAACTTCAAGTTTAACGAACAGGAGATGAACGCATGAAAATCCTATATGAACTATCTTGGCTATGGGAAACGCTGGGCATTGCGCTTGTGGCTGCAGCTGTCTGCGTGACTTGCGCCGCGCTGATTGGCAAGGCAGCAAAGAAGAAGCTCGACAAAAAGGTGTTGGCGGTCATAGGGGCAGCGGCATTTGTGGGCGCGATTCTGGCGGTCATTCTGATCGCACGGACACCGATGCCGCTTTGACAGGATATCCGGGATGATATGATTCTGGATCACAGGTATTTATATGACATTCTGACCGGGGGAAAATACCCGGAAAGAATCCCGCTGGACAAACTGCTGACCGGCGCATAATAAGTGACCAAGGACGCCGGTTATCTTCTGATATCACACAAGGGCTTCGGGCTGCCGATTCTGTAGACCGAAGCGTAGCAAGAATCCATACGTATCAGGCACTTGATGCCATAAAGATTGAAACAGGCAATCAGACGGTACAGGAGATTCCTGATGAAATCTCCTGTAATAGAAGCTCCGATTTGTCAAGCAGAGCTTGCGTCGGAGTCATAAGCTGCGGATACCACACGGGAGAGAATCGCAATCAGATTCTCTCCCGTGTGGTATTTCCGCTCTATTCTCTGGGCGGCATTCTGCCGCAGGAATGCTTCTCCGGGCAAAAACCGATGGCTCTGCACTTCGGCATGAAGTAATGGCTGACTGTGTAGTCCCACTCCTCCGAGTAACCGCTCAGCTCCCGACAGAGGTCGCTGAACAGTGCGCGGTATTCGTGATATGCACGGCTGCACATCCTCTGGCGCGACATATCCATGAGATTCCGCAGGTTGTGCTTGCAGACGATCCTCGTCTCCATGCCGAGCGGCAGCCCCATCGCGGAATCCTCGCGCGGGACGCCGAGCTCGTCCAGCCGGGCAAGATGCTTCTGAATTTCTGCCATCAGTTCATCGTAGACCGCCTTTGCAGCCGAACGCTCCGCAATGCTGGCCGGCGTCACATAGTCAAAGCCATGCTCATAGTTGATATAGCGCGTGCTGGCCTGCAGCCGCGTCGGCTGGCCGCCGATGTGCGTGTACCACTCCCGGATCACCCTCGCCGAATATCCCTCCAGCGTCAGATAGACATCCGGAAACTCAAACGTTCTTCCATGCCCGCTCTCCAGACAGTCCAGCCCTCTGCGATAGTTCTTCTTTTCGTCTGCAGTATCCGCACCCCAGCAGATCCCCGCCTCAAACCCGATCATCGTGATCGGGTGCTTGCATGTATAATTCTGGATGGTAATTTTCCCCATTGCTCATTCCTCCTGTTCTGCGCCAATGCCGTTATGCAATTCTGACAAGCCCCCAGCTGATCCAGTCCCATGCGCTTTCCCGTCCGCTCCGTTCGGTGATGACAAGCCGCTGCTGTTCGTCAAACTGCCACGCGGCGGCATCCAGACCGATATCCGAGGCCATCCATGCCGGGCGAAAGTTCTTTCCCGTCCAGTCGTAAATATCAATATGCTGCGACCAGCCCCAGTCCGGTTCGGTTTTCCAGAACGGCCGGCTTTTTCCGAACCGCCCCCATCGCCAGACGAGGAGCAGCAGCTCCGGCGCTCCGTCATGGTCGATATCGCACCAGAGCAGGCTCTGCACCTTCTGTCCTGCCGCCGAGCGCCAGATCTCACTTCCGTCAGAGACTGCACGAAGCGTTTTTCTGTGCAGACTGAGCTGCTCCGGGCCTTCCTCCGCCGTACAGAAACAGTCTGTCTCCTGCCAGACGATCCAGCGCGGCAGGAAACAGCCCAGCCGCCAGAGGAGCAGGCCTGCGCCGCAGACAGCCGCCAGTACCGGAAGCAGGAGCCATTTTCTCACCCCTGTACCCAATAGCTTTGCGTCCACCACGGCTTTTCGGGCGATTCATCCTGATGGAAGCGCCCGTCCGGCGACATCCATTCGCCGATCATCTGCCGCCATTCGGTATCCGTCAGACGCGCCGACAGCGGCTGACGGAACTGATAGAAGTTATAGACGACGCCGGAGGCAATGCGGAGCGCCCCATCCACCGGCACGATCACATAGATCTGCGCCGGGCGGCCGTTCGCAGCCTGTAAGACCGTTCCGTTCGGATCCGTTGCGATATCCGTCACCAGAGACGCCGGGATCTCCCGTGCGTCGAGATACTCCGCATCTGTCCGGTCTTTGACAGCTTCGATCCAGAAATGCTCCAGCGTGCCGCCGTATTCCCGGATGAGGTCATATTCCTCATCCGACAGCCGCTCATTCCGCAGCTCCTTCCGGCTGATCGTCTCAAGGCTCCGCGCGAGCGAAGCGAGGCGTGTCAGATTTTCGCGATCGGCAGGATCCAGAATTCCATATACCTGAAGCCCGGCTGCCGTCTGCTCTGCCAGCTCCGCGAACCGGCGATAGACCTCCGTCTCCGGTTCCACATAGCCACGGTCATCCAGCTCCTCCGGAGGGCCGCCGCCCATCTCCGCCATCACCTGCTTGCCATAGAGCACCGTGTCGTGCTTGAGTTCCGTAAAGCTGCCCGCGTAGGTTTCCAGCGCCTTCTTCTTCCACTGCTCCGTCGTCATGAACGACGGGTATCCGGCACCCTTTTCCACCAGAAGAGGATTGAGCGTGTGCAGCCATCCCGCGTAGAGGCTCGCCGACCACAGCTCCTCCGGCGCGCTGCGCACCGCGCTTCGGAGCATCTGCATCTGCTCCGGGTAGCGTGCGTAAGCCGTATCGCCCTGCTGCGTCAGAATGGACAGCGCCGTCTCGGAGCCGAGCGCCGCCGGCATATCCAACACATCCGGCAGCATCCGCCGTTCTCCCTGTGCGTTTTCCCGGACCTTGTTGAACACCAGCTGCTGCATCACGGCGGCATCCAGCGTAAAACGCTGCCCCATGAAGCGGAAGCCCTTTCCTGCCTGTGCCAGATCGACGGTTCCCTCCGGGTCGATCACCGGGATGGAGTTGATCTGCGGCGCGGCAAGCGTCCTGATCTGTTCAGTATAGTGTTGATAGGCAGTCTCATCCGAGCGCAGCAGTTCCGTGTCTGGAATGGTGCCGTAGGCAGCCTCGATTGCCGGCAGATACTCATAATAGCCAAGATCGTCGCTGGCGCCCGCAAAGAATGAGGTCACGGTGTAGAGCTTTTCCCAGCTGTCCAGCGCCGTATCGCGCAGCGCCAGTGTGATCAGCAGCGCCGTGCGGTTCATATCCTCCTTCTTCTGCGTGAAATTGATCTGCCCGTACCACATCATCGCGCGGAAATACGCCTCCAGCGTCTCGTCGCCTTCATAGTAGCCGCGCGGCTTGAACTGGGAATAATCCAGAAGATCTTCCGTTACAGCACACGGGGCAATACCCTCTGCTGCATAAATGGCAGACAACTCCTGCGCAGCAACATCCTTCACCTGCTCTGGCACCTGAATCTTCGGATCCTGGAGCGCAGCACCCACCGCGAAATACACTGTGCTGTGCTTTGCCGCATTCTCCCACGCTGTTCCGGTCAGTGTGTCCAGCTGTGCGGCAGATGCGCGCAGCATGTCTCTGCTCAGCGTTTGCAGCTGCGCGGCAAGCTGCTGCTTTTCCGTCCGGTTCAGAAGCAGGCTGAAATACAGGTGATAGGTATGCATCATGGAATCTACCGTTACAAAATTCGGGATCTGCAGATAGCGATTCCATTCATAGCGGCCGAAAAACTCGGAATAAAAATCCGGCTCGACCACAAACAAATTCTGCGCAAGGATGGCTTTGGCCGTGTCGGAAAGCCCGTTCCACTCCATCCATTCCAGATTTGTGATCTCATGCAAGTCCCCGGATACACTGTAGTCCGGCACGGCTGCAGCCGTCTGCACGTCAGCGGCCGTAAAACGGAGAAACTGTGGCCGCGCCAACGGCTCTGCCGGAGCCACCGCAGCCGCTGCCCGGCTGCCTGCCGTCAGTGTCCTCATCTGAGCGTCTTTCTTCCGCTGTGCGAGCTGATATACAAGTACCGTGCAAGCCACGATCAGCGCCAACGTACCGACTGCAATGGAAATCAGCTCTGTCGGCTTGATTCTGTGCCGTTTGCCGTTTCCATGGGCTGCGGCAGCGCCGCAATACGGACAGCTGCGCTCATATTCCCGGAGTTCTTTTCCGCACTTTGGACAAAACATGATACTGCCTCCTTTTCTGCGCTTCTATTTCACCTCTTTTACAGTTCGAGCTTACCATACAACCGCGATTCTGGCAAGGCAGATCCAGAAAAAAGGTTCCTGCTATCCTAAGATTCAGGAACCTTTTTCTTTCTATTGATTGAATTTTCGCCGGTAGGCCGCAAAGGCCTCCATGATCACCGTGATGGCCTCCTCTCTTCCGTGGACGCTGTCGACCTCCGCGTTGGTATCCGGCTCCAGGTGCTTGTAGACGCTGAAAAAATGACTGATCTCATTGGAGACATGCGCCGGCAGATCGGACAGGGCAGAATATCCGTTGAACATCGGATCGCCAAACGGGATCGCGAGAATTTTGTCGTCCATCGCACCGTTGTCGCGCATGGTAAAATATCCGACCGGATAGACCCGCACCAAGCTCATCGGGCGAATTGGCTCGCTGCACAAAACCAGCACGTCCAGCGGATCTCCGTCATCGGCATAGGTGCGCGGGATGAAGCCGTAATTGGCCGGGTAGTGCGTCGAGGTGTAGAGGATCCGGTCCAACCGCAGCGCACCGGTCTGCTTGTCCAGCTCATATTTGTTTTTTGAGCCCTTTTCAATTTCGATCACCACCAGAAAATCCTCCGGCTGCATCCGCTCTGGGCTGATATCGTGCCATAAGTTCATCGGTCGACCTCCTTTTCCTGCGCGTTCTTTTTTACGTTTATTGTATCGAATACAGCCCTTTTTGTCAAATAGCGACCGCCTCGCATACAGATGAGAAGCCAGACGGCTATCCTCTACAGCTGTACGCAGATCACTTTTCATGCTTTGTAGAAGCTGCGCATCATGTGATTCCCTCCTGAAACAGTTTTTCTTCCACGGGCAGTTGCATGACTACGATTTGACTACTATCACCTGTAAAACCGAAAAAGCCGGTTTGCCCAGTGTTTTCAATGGTTCCGCAACAATTCAGAAAAGACGGACGTTTTCGCCGAAAGCTGAACGTTCCTTGAAAACACAGCATTTTATCCGTTGATGCCTGAAAACTCCGACTCTGTAGGTCGGACGGCGGTTTTTGCATGAATGGTTAAAACAGGTACTGCGCACCAACGAAATTCAGAAAATATACAGATGATTCCCGGGGATATGTGATCGCCGCCTATCGGAAGTGTTCCGATAGGCGGCGAAGTGTTTATATCAAGGAATGTTTTCTGTATGCGTTTTTCAGCCTTTGACAGAGCCGGCGGTGACGCCTTTGACGATATAGTGCGAGAGGAAGATGTACACGAGCAACACTGGCAGGATGGCGAGCAGGATGAACATATAGACCTTGCCGAGGTCAAATTTCGAGTAATCCGCCGCGCGAAGCTGCGCGATCATGATGGGGACAGTCTTCATTTCCGCTTTATCGAGCAGCAGCGCGGGCAGGAAATAGTTGTTCCACGACTCGACAAACGTGAAGATAAGCTGCACGGAAACGGCGGGCTTCAGCATGGGCAGCACGATGCGGTTGAAAGTAAAGAACTCGCCCGAGCCGTCGACACGCGCGGCCTCCACGATCTCCATGGGCAGGACGCTCTTCATGTACTGGATCATGTAGAAGAACACGACCGGCGCCGCGATGCTGGGGAGGATCAGCGGCAGATAGCTGTTCGTCAGCTTCAGCTTATAGCACAGCTGGACAAAGCCTGCGGCGGAGACCTGCTTCGGAATGACCATGACTGCCATGATGAACAGGAATGCGAGCCGCTTAAGCTTAAAATTGTAGGCATGCAGGCCGTAGGCGGTCAGTGCGGAAAAATAGGTGGACAGGATCGCCGTCGCAGCTGCGACCACAAAGCTGTTGAGCATTCCGCGTGGGATGTTGATGGAGCTGTCGTTCCATGCGTTTTTGAGATTCTCCAGGAAATGCCCCTGCGGCAGTGCCTTGAAGCCGCCCTGCAGATCCGCATTGGTCCGGGACGCGTTGACGATCAGCATATAGAACGAGAACAGGCACAAAATCGAAAGGAAGATCAGCAGCGCATAGACCAGCACACGGCTGACGGTCAGCATGGCGTGGGCTTTGCGGCTGTCCGTGGAATTCTTCTTCATTGCGAGCGCCTCCTTAGTTTTCTTCCTGCTTCGTCAGCGACTTGAACACCACAAGGCTCAGAAGGCCCGTGATGACGAAGATCACGACGGAAATTGCGCCGGACATGCCGTAGTTCTTGCTCGTCTTGAGGTAATTGTTGAGGTACATGACGAGCGTCGTCGAGGTGCGGTTCGGCGTTCCAAGCGCGTTGGTCAGCACCTGCGGCACATCGAACATCTGCAGACCGCCGATGAGCGCCGTGATGATCGTATAGACAAGGATCGGCGTCAGCAGTGGCAGCGTCACCTTGAAAAAGACCTGCAAAGAGCTCGCGCCGTCAATATTCGCCGCCTCAAACAGGCTTTGGTCAATGCCCATGATGCCTGCCATGAGCAAAATTGTCGTGTTGCCGAACCACATGAGGAAGTTCATCAGGCAGATGAGCCCGCGCACGGTGAAGCGGATGTTGAAGAAGTCGATCGGCATGTCGATCCAGCCGAGCTGCGTCAGGATCTGGTTGATCGGACCGACATTCGAAAACAGCATATAAAACAGCATCGCGAACGCCGACGCCATGATGAGGTTCGGCATATAGATCACAGTCTTGAAAAACTGCTGACCCTTGATCTTCAGCCGGTAGCTTGTAAAGAAGCACGCCAGCATCAGGGAGATCACGACCTGCGGGATCGCGCCGCCGACCCAGAGTGCAATGGTATTTCCCGCATATTTCAAAATGTCGATCGTTCCGTTTTTATCCGGCGTAAAGAGCGTGATGTAGTTCTTCAGGCCGACGAAATTCGGCCCGACCTGCGTCAGCCCCTCCCGGTAATTTTCAAAAAAGCTGTTGTAGATCGTCAGCAGCTGTGGTGCGAAGTGAAACAGCGCATAGGCCAGAAAGAACGGCGCGATAAAAACATAGCCCCACTTTGCGTAGCTGATTTTGGACCGTTTGGTTTTCAATTTGGGTGCTTTTGTCGTCTGCATCAGAACTCCTCCTCTTATACTCAGACGTAGTTCCCAGCGGGCCGGAGCGGCCGGTTCGGAAGCGCGTCCGAAATCAGCGCCGGGGCAGGGCGTTCGCCCTGCCCCGGGAAGCCGCAGGATTTACGGAGTGACGATGGTCGGATACTTTTCGTTGATGTACTTATAGAAGTTGCTCATGGCCTCGTCCTCGGTGACGGTGCCCTTGCAGTACTCTCTCCAGTTCGCCTGCAGACCCTCGTTGAGCAGCTGGTCATAGATGGTGTGGTTTTCGAACTTGATGTTCTTGGCAAGGTCGCAGAACAGTGCGATGTCGTTCTGGCCGCCGAGGAACTCGCTGCCGTAGGCCGGGTCCTGCGCAACGGTCTCGTTGACCTTCTGGTTGTTGGAGAACTGCGCCTCGTTCTTGACCAGGTTCGTGCAGACCTCTTCATCGTTGATGAAGGTGTTCATGATATCGGCAACCATGGTGGGGTTATCCGTGCCGGCAGGAGCCAGCAGCCACGTGCCGCCCCAGAAGTGTGCCTGCGGGCCTTCGCAGATCGCCCAGTCGCCGAAGCAGCCCTTGTCCGCGTCCTGTGCGTTGCCCATGGAGAAGTTGAAGTACCAGGCCGGCCCGAAGTAGCACATGGCCTTGCCTTCGCCGAACATCTGCGCGGTGCACTCATCGGACCAGATATCGCAGTCCTGCGTGTAGCCGTTGTCGGAGAAGTCCTTGGCCTGCTGCATCCAGGTCTGGATGGCAGGATCGATCTGGAGGTTGTTGTTCGCGTCGACCCACGGTTCGGAAACGTTGTTGGAGAAGACACGGTAGGTAGCAGCCTCGGAAGCGGTCATCAGATAGCCCTTGGCCTTGGCATCAGCCGCGACAGCATTGAACTTGTCCCAGCTGTTCAGCAGCTCCTGGACCTCGGCGGGATCGTCGGTGCCCAGAACGTCCTTGGCGATGGAGCGGCGGTAAATCAGAGCCGCCGGGCAGCACTGGAAGGATACGCCCTTAACGACGCCGGAAGCATCAGACGCAGCCTGCACGGTATATGCATAGGTGCTGGAGAAATCGGTCACGCCGAGGGCGGTGACGTCCTGCGTGACGGGAGACTCGGTATACTTCTGGATGTAGTCGGCCTCAGCGAGGAACAGGTCGACCTTGTCGTCTGCAGAAGCGTTCTCCTGATTGAGAAGAGCCTCGTCGAGCTTGTCCTGATAGGCGCCATCGGCGCTCGGGGTGATGATCCAGTTGACGGTCACGCCTTCGGGAACGGTGTAGTACTTCTCAAAGAAGCCCTTGAACTCTTCGTTCCAGGCGTAGATGTTGAAGACCTTGCCTTCCTCGGAAGCGGGTTCCGCGGCGGGTGTCTCTTCGGCGGCGGTGTTTTCGTCGGTCTTGGCAGGCTCAGCCGTATCCGTGGAAGCGGCGGGCGTGTCGGTCGTCGTTTCCTTGCTGGCGCAGCCTGTAAACACAGCTGCGAGCATCAGAACTGCAAGAAGCAGCGCAAGATACTTTTTCATTTGAATTCCTCCTGTAAAAAATAATAGTTGACAGTTTGATCTATGTGCACTGCCTCACGGCAGAAAGCACCATACTTAAATCGCACGGACAGAGCCTCCCTCTACCAGCTTGCCCGGAATGAGGATCCGATCGACCAGCGCGGTACGCGGCTTTTCGATGAGTTCGATGAGCTTCGCGGCAGCGGTCTTGCCAAGCGCGGCCGTATCCTGGCGATAGGTGGTCATCGCCGGACTCGTGATACTTGCAAGCTGGATGCCGTCATAGCCCGCCGCGCTGACGTCTTCGGGAAGACGAAGCCCCATGCGGCGGATGGCGTTGACGCCGCCGATGCTGGAAAAGTCGTCCGGCATCAGGATGCAGGTCGGCGGCTCCGGCAGCTGAAGCAGCTCGCGCGTCAGCTCCGCACAGCGGTCGGGGTCATGGTACACGCCCTCGCGGACGTATTCCTCCGGGATCTCCAGTCCCAGCGCGTCGCAGGCGCGGTAGAAGCCTGTCAGGCGGTTTTCCGTGACGGTGGTGCGTTCGCCGTGGATGAACGCGATGCGGCGGTGGCCCTTCGCATAGACGTAGCGCACCAGTTCCTCCATGCCGCGCACGTTGTCGGAAAGGACGGCGGCGCGGTTGTTGAAGACGTGATCGATGGTCACGACCGGGAGGCGGGAATTGACCAGCTCCAGCACCTGCGGATCGTTGAAATCGACACAGGCGATCACCACGCCATCGACGCCGCGATACTGGCAGTGCTGCAGGTATGTCGTCGCTTTTTTGCCGACGTTACGGTTGATGAAGGTAATATCATAGCCGTTGGCCTCGGCCTCGACCTTGAGACTCTCGAGCACGGCGGAAAAATACTCATGCGCAAGTCCGCTGCGCCGCTCGTCGACGAACAGGACGCCGATATTATAGGTGCGGTTCGTCTTGAGCGCGCGGGCGGCGGAGTTGGTCATATAGCCAAGAGAGTCAGCGGTTTTGCAGATCAGCTCCCGCGTCTGCTCGCCGATGTCCGGCTGCCCGGAGAGGGCCTTGCTGACAGTCGCGACCGAAACGCTGCAGGCCTTTGCGATATCCTTCATAGAAACCATGCCGGTCTGCCTCCATTTCGTCCGTGCGTTTTCTTAATCGTTTTCGTAATCTCAAAATAGCGGATTCCTCGCAAAAATGCAAGGGATTTTTTTCGTTTTTTACGTTTCTGAACGAAGTTTGGCTGTTCTGCTCAGTTTGGTCACGTAAATTTAGCAGATTTGACAGCTTAACGTTTCCGAAACTCGCCCTGCTTTTTCCTGTGCTCCTGAAAAAAGATGTTTTTCAGGAAAAATTGCAAAATATGTCTTGCATTTTGCGCAAAAAACCGCTATTGTAAAGCTGTAATTCTGTCATATTGATGACTTAAACGATTTCGATTCCGCCGGTGCGCCTGCGCGCATACCGGTGAAGGAGGGGTTTCGGATGCAATTTGGTTTCTTTGACGATCAGAGGCGCGAGTACGTGATCGCAAGCCCGCGCACGCCGCTGCCGTGGATCAACTACCTGGGGAGCGAGGATTTTTTCACACTCCTGTCGAATACGGCGGGCGGCTACTGCTTCTATCGCGACGCGCGGCTGCGCCGGCTGACCCGCTACCGCTACAATAACTGCCCGGTCGATCAGGAGGGCTTCCATATTTACATCAAAGACGGCGATACCGTCTGGAACCCCGGCTGGCAGCCCGCGAAAACGGAGCTGGACCGCTATACCTGCCGCCACGGCCTCGGCTACAGCGTGATTGAGGGGCAGAAAAATGGTGTTTCGGCCGCACAGACGCTGCTGGTCCCGCAGGGCGACAACTGCCTGCTCATCCGGCTGACGCTGAAAAATGGGACTGCCGCGGAAAAGACGCTCGATGTGTTCCCCTATGTAGAGTTCTGCCTCTGGGACGCGATGGACGACGGCTCCAACTTTCAGCGGAACTTCTCCATCGGCGAGGTCGAGCTGGAGCCGGACGCCATTTATCACAAATCCGAATACCGCGAGCGGCGGAATCACTATGCCGTGTTCTGGGCGAACCGCCCGTATGACGGCTTCGATACCGCGCGCGACGCCTTTATCGGCCTCTACGGCGCGCCGTCTCTGCCCGAAGCGGTCCAAAATGGCCGCTGCACCAATTCTGTCGTCCACGGCTGGGCGCCGGTCGGCGCGATGCAGTTCCATATGGCGCTGCGGCCCGGCGAGTCGCGGGAGCTTTTCTTTGGTCTCGGCTATGTGGAAAACCCGGAGGATGAGAAATTCTCCGCGCCCGGCGTGATCAACAAGACGCGCGCACACGCGATGATCGGAAAATACCGTACCCCGGCACAGTTTGACGCAGCAATGGACGCGCTGCACGGGCACTGGGACACACTGCTCTCCAACTACCACACCGAGACCGGCGACGAGAAGGTCGACCGGATGGTGAATATCTGGAACCAGTACCAGTGCATGGTCACGTTCAACATGAGCCGCTCGGCCAGCTATTTTGAAAGCGGCATGGGCCGCGGGATGGGCTTCCGCGATTCGTGTCAGGACCTGCTCGGCTTTGTGCATATCATTCCGGAGCGCGCAAGAGAGCGGATCCTGGACATCGCCGCCACGCAGTTTGCGGACGGCAGCGCCTATCACCAGTATCAGCCGCTCACGAAAAAGGGAAATCTCGCCGTCGGCAGCGGCTTCAACGACGATCCGCTGTGGCTGATTGCAGGCGTGGACGCGTATCTGCGCGAGACCGGCGACTGGTCGATCCTGGACGAGGTCGTGACCTTTGACTGTGCCCCGGACAACGCCGCGCCGCTCATGGAGCATCTGCGCCGCAGCTTCCGGTTCACCTGCACGCATCTTGGGCCACACAAGCTGCCGCTCATCGGTAGAGCCGACTGGAACGACTGCCTGAATCTCAACTGCTTCTCCGCCCACCCCGGCGAGAGCTTCCAGATCACCGGCCCCAGCGAAGGCCCGGTCGCGGAGTCGGTGTTCATCGCCGGGATGTTCGTCAAATACGGCAGGGCCTACGCCGATATTCTTCGCCATCTGGCGCTGACCGCAGAAGCTGCAGCGGCTGATGCCGCAGTCGCAGAGATGCAAACAGCCGTGCTGGATGCGGGCTGGGACGGCGCATGGTTCCGCAGGGCCTACGACGCGTTCGGCGCGCCCGTCGGAAGCAAAGACTGCGCCGAAGGGCAGATCTTCATTGAGCCGCAGGGCATGTGCGTCATGGCCGGCATCGGCAAGGAAACCGGCGAGGCTGCACAGGCGCTGAAAAGCGTGGAAGATCGGCTCGACAGCAGGTTCGGCATCGTCCTTCTGCAGCCGGCCTACACAAAATATTATCTGAATCTCGGCGAGATCAGCTCGTATCCGCCTGGATACAAGGAAAACGCGGGGATTTTCTGTCACAACAATCCCTGGATCACCTGCGCGGAGGCCGTCCTGGGGCACGGCGCACGCGCGTTTGAGACCTACCGGAAGATCTGCCCGGCCTATCTGGAAGCCGTCAGTGAGGTCCACCGCACGGAGCCGTATGTCTACAGCCAGATGGTCGCGGGCAAGGACGCGCCGACGTTCGGCGAGGCCAAAAACAGCTGGCTGACCGGCACAGCCGCATGGACGTTCGTGTCGATCTCGCAGGCCATTCTCGGTGTGCAGCCGGAGCTGGACGGGCTGCGGATCGACCCGTGTGTCCCGCCGGAATGGACGCACCTGACACTGACGCGGCGCTTCCGCGGCGCGCAGTACTGCATTACAGTCGAAAATCCGGACGGCGCGGAGCACGGCGTGCGGGAGCTGTATGTGGACGGCGTGCGGCAGGACGGGAATCTGATCGCCCCCGCCGCGCCGGGCAGCGTTGTTTCGGTGCGCGTGGTTCTGGGAGGCTGAGATGGCGTTTCGGGAGGATTTTGTCTGGGGCGCGGCGTCAAGCGCGTATCAGACCGAGGGCTTCCCGTCCGCGGATGGCGGCGGGGAGAGCATCTGGGACGCATTCTGCCGCCGGCCCGGCGCGATCGCAAATGGAGATAACGGCTCGATCGCCTGTGACGGCTATCACCGGTTTGAAGAGGACATCAGGCTTTTATCGTCGCTCGGGCTGCGTGCGTACCGCTTTTCCACGAGCTGGGCGCGCATCGACCCGAACGGAGACGGCCGGTGGAACGAGGCCGGGCTCCAATACTATGACCGCATGGTAGACTGCTGCCTTGCAAACGGCGTCACGCCGTGGATGACGCTCTATCACTGGGAGCTGCCGCAGGCGCTGGAGGAAACCGGCGGCTGGCAGGATCGCGGGACGGCGGAACGCTTTGCGCGGTTCGCGGGCATGATGGCGGCGCATTTTTCCGGCCGTGTTTCGCATTTTATCACGCTCAACGAGCCGCAGATCGTGCTCAAGCTTGGATACGCCGACGGGATCCATGCGCCCGGGAAGCGGCTTTTGCTTCCGGAACTCGTTTCGTGCTGGAAAAACCTCATGCTGGCGCATGGGCTTTCCTTCCGGGCCATCCGGAACGCTGCGCCGGAAGCTTTGATCGGTATTGCCTCCACCGGCAAGCTCTGCTATCCGCACAGCCCTGCCGATGAGACCACCGCGCGGCAGGAGACCTTCCGCCTGACGGATGCCGACTGGATGTTCACGCACCCGATCGTTTTAGACGCCGTGTGCCTTGGCCGTGTCGAGCCAGAACCGGGAGCGCTTCGCGGCCTTTTAAGCGCCGTCACGCCCGCAGAATGGGACACGATGCACGCTGTTCCAGACTTTATCGGCGTCAATTCGTACAACGGCAGCGAGATCGCCGCCGGGCCGGACGGCGTGCCGGTCTATCTGCCGCGGCCGCAGGGCTTTGCCTGCACGGCGCTCAAGTGGCCCGTCACGCCGGAGATCATGGCGTATGGCTTTGCCTTTCTCTTTGACCGCTACCGGCTGCCGCTCTACGTGACGGAGTGCGGGCTGAGCTGTAATGACCACATCTTCCTGGACGGGCAGGTCCACGACGCGGACCGGATCGATTTTCTGCACCGCTATCTGCTTGCGCTTTGCAGAGGATGTGAACGGGCCGACGTCCGCGGCTTTTTCCACTGGTCGCTGACCGACAATTTTGAGTGGCACAGCGGCTATGCCGAGCGCTTCGGCCTGATCTACGTCGACTATCCGACGCAAAAACGGATTCTGAAGGACAGCGCGCGCTGGTTCGCGCAGACCGCCCGGGAAAACGGCAGAAATCTGTAGGATCTCTTTGATCTCAGCGGCACGAAAGCGCTGAACGATACAAACGCCGCCCGCCGGAGCATTCCGGCGGGCGGCGTTCTGTTTCACTTTGTATTTTCACTGCCGCAGGCTTCAGGCGAGCAGGATGCGGTCGTTGTCCAGCGTCTCGCCGGTTCCGGAGCGGAAGCGCCGGAGAAGGTCGTTCACATCCATATGCGCGCGTTCCTCGCCGCTGACGTCCAGAATGATCTGTCCGCTGTTCATCATCAGTGTCCGATTGCCGAGCGCGAGCGCGGCGCGCATATTATGCGTCACCATCAGGCACGTCAGCTTCTGTTCCGCCGCGATGCGCGTGGTCATGGCAAGGATCTTCTCTGCCGCACCGGGGTCGAGCGCTGCGGTATGCTCGTCGAGCAGCAGGAGCTTCGGTCTGGCGATCGTCGCCATCAGAAGCGTCAGCGCCTGCCGCTGACCGCCGGACAGGAGCCCCACCGGCTGCCGCAGCCGATCTTCCAAGCCCATATCCAGCTCGCGCAGCTGCGCGCGGAAGCACTCGCGGTCCCGGCGGCTGATATGCCCCAGCCAGCCGCTGCGGCCGGCCGCCAGCGCCAGGTTTTCTTCGATCGTCATCCCCGGTGCGCTGCCGCGCATCGGATCCTGAAACAGACGGCCGATGATCTTCGACCGCCGATATTCCGGCAGGAGCGTCACATCCTGTCCGTCCAGCAGGATCTCGCCGCTGTCCGTCAGAAAGCTGCCGCTGATGGCGCCGAACAGCGTGGATTTTCCCGCGCCGTTTGCGCCGACGATCGTGATAAAATCTCCGTCCGGCACGCTGAGCGACAGCTCGTGCAGGGCGCACTTCTCGTTGACCGTTCCGGGATTGAAGGTCTTGGAGATGTTCTTCAGCTCCAGCATGTGTCTCAGCCCGCCTTTCTCTGCATGCGGCGCCGGAGGACCGGCAGCTGCGTTTTGAGGTATGGGATCGAAATCGCAAGCACGACGATGACCGCCGATACCAGCTTCAGCATGAACGCCGGCATGTCCAGCCGCAGCGCGACGGTATAGACCAACCGGAAGATCACCGCACCCAGGACCGCGCCCACCGCACGCAGGAGGATCCCGCCGCGGCCAAGGACGGTGCTGCCGATCAGCAGCGAGGCCAGCGCGATGGTGACCATGCCCTGCCCGATGTTGATATCCGCCGCCTTCTGGTACTGCGCGAGCAGACAGCCGGACAGCGCCGTAAAGCTGCCCGCGATACACAGGCCGATCGTCGTCGTCACTGCCGGGTTGATGGAGGACGAGCGCACCATATCGGGGTTATTGCCGGTCGCGCGGATGGCGAGGCCCATGCGGGTACGAAGAAACAGCGTCAGAAACAGCACGATCAGCGCCACCGCCGCAAGCGCCGTCAGAAGCTTATACAGTCCGGCCAGCGGCGTATCGGCCAGCGCCGCTTTCATGAGCGTGAAGACGGTCTGCGTTTTGTTGAGGCTCAGAAGCGACGCGCCGTCCATGATGGCAATGTTGATGGAGTACAGCGCCGTATTGACGATGATCCCGGCAAGCAGACTGTTGATGCCCATGCGCGTCTGCAGCACAGACACGACCAGCCCGGACGCCAGACCTGCGCCCATCGCCGCGAAAATTGCCAGCACCGGATGGCCCGCCATGGCCGTGACCGCGCCGGTCACAGCGCCCAGCGTGAAGCAGCCGTCCGTTGACAGATCGCAGACGTTCAGCATCGTGTAGCTCAGATACAGCGCCAATACCGTCGCGGAGCAGATGAGCCCCAGCTCCAGCGCCGTCTGTATCAGTCCCAGAACACTCGATAGATCCATGATGGTCCCTCTTTCTTTTTAAAAGCGCCCGAAGCCGGCCGCATACCGGCTCCGGGCAGTTGTCTGTTCGCCGCTCCGGTTACGAGAAGCTCTCCGCCGTCGTCAGCGTGGTGATCTTGGTGCAGTACGGCTCGAACGCCTTGCTGACTGTGTCAAAGTCAAGGCCAAGCGCCGTGCAGGTCTCCGTGTTGATGGCTGCCGTGCCGTTATCAAAGGTCTTGACCGGCGTGGCCGCGGGATCGGCGCCGTTCAGAAGGATATCCGCGATCATGTCCGCCGTTTCCCGGCCGAGGTTCGCATAGTCGACGCCGTAGCCCAGGAACGCGCCGTTCAGCGCGAAGGAATCTGCGCCGGTGTACTGCGGAATGCCCGCGTCGATGAACGTCTCATAGATGGCAAGCTCGGCTTTCATGATGGAATTGTCGGTCGGCGTGAAGACCGCGTCAACGCCGTCTGCGACCATGGCCTGCGCGGCCAGCATGACCTCGTCCGCCGTGCTGCCGGTGTGCTCAACATATGCGACGCCCTTCTCGTCCAGATAGGCCTTTGCACTGGCAATGGCCGCTGTCGAGGAATCCTGCCCGGCGTCATACAGAAGACCGATCTTCGATGCGTCCGGGTCGGCCGCAAAGATCAGATTCATAACGGCTGCGGTATCCAGATAATCGGAGGTTCCGGTCACGTTGCTGCCCGGGGCTTCCAGCGACTGCACAAGCCCCGCGCCGATGGGGTCGGAGACGGCGGCAAAGACGACAGGCGTCCGGCTGTCCTCCGCGGCCGTCTGCATGCGCATGGCGACAGGGGTGGCGACGCCGACGAAAAGATCTGCGCCGTTGCTCTGGAAGTTCGCGATGATCTGCTCCATGACCGTCGCATCCGCATTGCAGTTATCATAATCGATCTCGAACTGTGCGCCGGTCTCTTCACTGATCTCGGCAAGCCGCGTCTGGATGTTCTCAACGATCTGGTTGAGAGAAGCGTCGTCCACATAGTTGCAGATGCCGACACGGAAGGTCTGCTGTGCGGGATTCGGCGCGGCTATCTGCTGTGTGGTCTCGGGTTCGGCCGCGGTACTTTCAGCTGGCTTCTGTCCGGCGGCGCAGGCCGTCATGGTCAGCAGAACGGCTGCGGTCAGGATGGCTGCTGCAAGTTTTCTCAGGTTCAGGTTTTTCATGATGTGTTCCTCCATGTTGGCGTTTCGCCGTTTGATTTTCTGGGTGGCGGATGGAGGGGCCGCTGCCGACGGCCGAATTTGGAGTATAAAAAAAACAGCCCCTTATCCCCTTCATGGGACAAGAGCTGCACTCCTGCGATACCACCCAAATTGACGCTTGCGCGTCCGCTCGCTGCTGCGTACCATCATACGCATCCCGGTGGATAACGGGTGGGCACCCGTCGGCTCCTACTTGCATCCGCCCGGATGCGTTCAGGCCGCCCTCAAAAGTCCATTCCCCTTACGCCGTTCCGCTGCACTCACACCGCCGGCAGCTCTCTGACGCCCGGTTTTGTAAGGGTACTCCTCTTTCTCAAAGGTTTCGTTGGTATTTCGTTGTTGGCGCTATTATAGCCGCGCCGCACCGGGAAGTCAATCGTCAATTTAAACGAAAAAAGCAAGGCGGCAGACCGATCATTTTCTGCATAGCCCTCTGCCGCCCTCCGGGCACCGCCGCTTGCAGAAACTTTGGTGTTTCTTTCATGGGAGGTGCCCGTCCGTTTGGGTTTTTTTCTAAATTGCACCCCGTCGGCATAGGCCGGCCGAGCGGCATATATTCCGCTCACACCGGATCTGCCATTGGGCGGGTCGTTCCGCCCCGGACGAGCTCTACATCTTCCAGAATCACGTTCTTTGTCAAACTTTCTCCCTGCATTTTACGTACAAGCGTCTGTACACACACATCCGCAAGCTGCTGCAGAGGCTGACGCACATGCGTCAGTGCCGGCGTACACAAACTGCTGATCTCTACACCGTCGTATCCGACGATCGAGAAGGCATCCGGAACATTTACACCATGCGTGTTCAGCAGTTTCATCGCATTCAACGCGATCAAATCGGTAGAAAACAGACCGTCTGCCTGTGGATATTGCCTCAGCAGCCGCTCGATCTCCACCTGGTAGGTCTGCCGGTTAAACTCCTGCTCCAAACAGGCGTTGATGCAGTCGACGCCTGCTTCCTGCAGCATCACCTCGCAGGCGCGGTAACGGCGGATCGATGGCGTTTTGACGTCCATATTACCGCCAACATTCAACACACAGCGGCATCCACTCCGGATCAGCTCCTGCGCCGCCAATCGGCCGCCCTTTTCATGATCGGCGCATACCGTCGGGATACTTTCTCCCAGTTCCAGATCAAGTGCAACGATTGGCAGGTCCAGACTCTCGTACAAGGAGGTCTCCAGCATATGCGTCGCAATGATGATCCCATCTACCTTATTCTGCCGAAGCATAGACAGGTATTCTTGTTCCCTGACGCCATCGCCGACGGCATTGCAGAGGAAGATTCGATATCCCTGCTGATTGAGTTCTCCTTCGATGCGCTTAACGATCTCTGCAAAAAACGGATGTGAAACATCGGGGATCAAGACGCCGACACAGTTCGTTTTCTGTGAATACAAACTCCTGGCGATCTGGTTTGGCTGATAATCCAGCCGTTCCATCGCGTCGTACACCTTTGCGTACACTTCTTTTGAGATATATCCACGCTTATTCAGCACACGCGAAACTGTCGTAACTGACACGCCAGCCAGTGCCGCCACATCCTTGATGTTTGACATTTATCCGTCTCTCCTGCTTAGATTCTCCTTGTATTCCCGTTCCATTATATATCACGGCCAAACCAAGTACAACCAATTTCTTATTTATTAAGGCATAACTTCCCATCCAACAGGCTATATTCCATCGGGTCCGCAATATAATCCCCCTGCTCCGACCAGACTGTCCCCATCAAAAACCAACGGCTCTTGAACTGTATCAGCCGATTGGCATACTGGACACTGCGGTTCCGGTCTGTTTCATACATCGGCAGCAGCTGCAGCTGTTCCTCAAACTGATATGGTCCCCATCGATGATTCGACGTCATATAATACGATGTCTGCCGCAGGGCTGCCCCATATTTTTGCTGCAGCCGATGACAAAACAATTTCTCATAGCAGGAAAACAGCAGAATATACCGATCCTCGATCTGCAGGATCTGCGGGCATTCCAGTTCCTGCGCGATTGGCTCGATCTCAATCGGCGGGAGAAGCCGCCAATTCCGCATGTCCTCTGTACAGCAAATCCCGACCGTCCCGCACCCATCTGCCGGTGCATCCGGATGCGTCGCGCAAGTAAGCATATATACTGTTCCGTGATCGTTAAAAAGAAACGGATCACGCCAATGACAAAACGTACGTACCCCGCGGCCGCGCTTGGCATACAGCTCGCCGTCCGGCTTGCAGACCGGATTCCAATTGCACTTTTTCCATGTGTGCAGATCATCCGAGACCGCCAGACCGATTTGGACGATCTCCCCATCCCATTTTCCTGAATACGCCATCCAATACCGGTTATCAAAGCGGATCACACTTCCGGTTGAAAGGCAGCTGCAGTCCCACTCGCCGTCTTGGCCCTTCGGGATTACAATGCCATGTTTCGTCCAATGGATCAAGTCCCGGCTGGTTGCATGTGCAATATCCCAGCACTGATGCCGGGGTTGTGTATCTGGGCAAGTCAGATAAAAGCAGTGGCATATATTCTCTTCTATGTAATACCAGGTATCCCCGATATGCTTCCCCGGGTCTTTCAGCATAGTCTCCTCCAAATTTATGATATCAAGATCGCTTTTGCACAGCCTTCCAGCGCATCCCGGATCTGCAGGATCCTCGCAGCTTCCGGTGCCTGAAACAAAGCCTGGTCCCAGCCGAGCCCATCGGCCTTCGCACGGCCGAGGTTATGATAGTGCAGCAATTCCAGCCGCTCCGCTGGTGGAAACCGTTTGAGAAAGTCATGCATCAGCGCAATGTTCTCCTCAGTATCATTGACCGCATGCACAAGCGGAACTCGAATATAAAGCTGCACATTGGTTTCTGTCAAACGGGCATAGTTGTCCAAGATCCGGCTATTATCAGCCCCCGTATAGGTACGGTGCACCGCAGCCGACATGGCTTTCAGATCGAACAGGATCAGATCTGTATAAGGCAATACCGCTGCGAAGCGATCCCAAGGCACATCCGCTGCTGTATCGACCGCAACATGATAGCCCGCTGCCTTGACCGCAGGTAAGATCCCTGCGAGCTGCGCGGCTTGCAGCAGCGGTTCTCCTCCAGAGACAGTCAGGCCTCCAAAATCAGGGAATACAGTTCTGTCCTTCTTTAAGGCCGCGAGCAATTCCTGCTTTGTCAGCTCCCGACCGATCATCGACAGTGCACCGGTCCAACAGGCTTCGATGCATGCTCCGCAGAGCCGGCAGTGTGCCTGATCGACAGCGATTTTTTCTCCGTCGGCATGCAGCGCACCAGTTGGACACGCTGCGAGGCAGGCGCCGCAATGCTTGCAGCGTGTCCTTGCATGCTGCAGCTGTCTGCCTGTCATCTGTGTTTCCGGATTGTGACACCAAGCGCACCGGAGATTGCAGCCCTTTGTAAATACCGTTGTCCGCAGCCCTGGTCCGTCATGGACGCTGAATCGCTGCAGATTGCTGATAAACAGAGAGTCCTTATCCATTTGCAAAGCTTCTTTCAATAATCTCATCCTGAATTTCAGGATCAAGCGACGTAAAGTACGCACTGAAACCACAGACCCGCACGATAATATTGCTGTGTGATGCAGGATCCCTGCGTGCTTCGATCAGCTGCTGCGGATCCAGCATCTGCAGGTCCAGTGCACTGCCGCCAGCGTGTTGGAAACCGTTGATCACCCACTGCAGATGCGCTGCCGTATGCGCGCTGCTGCCAGCCTCAACAGGCATTTCCAGATACAGCACAGCCGCCCCCGGCCATTCGGCTAGGTCCAGAGAAGACACTGTATGCAGCAGTTCCGGAATATTGTTATGTGCGCTGGTATCCGGCGGATTCATGCCGCGTGAAAGCACATGTCCGCGCTCCCGCCCATCCGCGGTCGCACCGACATGCTCTTTCATCCAGTCAAACAGGTAGAACACGAATAGAGAGGCTTCATATATCGCACCGCGTGCGCTGCGGTAACCGCTGGTTTTCTCTGCGGCGTCATGGAAGAAGCGAGCCGAGAACGTATTGACGGTATCTGAGTCATCGCCGTATTTTGCACAGCGGTTCTGCAGATAGTCCCGCATCCGCGGCTGCGCCGCATAGTTTTGCTGCAGCAAATTCGCAAGCTCTGCCAGGGTCATTTGTTTTTCCTCATATACGACCTGGCGGATCGCCAAAAGGCTGTCAATTGCCGTTCCGATCCCGACCAACGGCAGACTGATCGCGTTATATTTCGCACCGCCGGCAGTCATATCACGTCCGGATTCCAGACAGCCTGTCATCGTGCACGACAGCAGCGGCAGGCAGCAAAACTCCGGCAGATGGGATTCCCGCTCATTGAGATGCTGCACCAGATCCTCATAAAGGTCGGACAACTGCTGCATGTATGCCTGATAAAAGGATTCAAAATCCGGATACTGTCCATTTTTCGGAAGGTTTTGTCTGCCCGGCAGCAAGCTGCACAGTGCCGGATCCAGCATCGCGTTCAGTAGCTGCGGGAGGCTGATATAGACGAAGGCTCGACTGTTGAACTCACAGTTATCAAGGATCGGCTCCTGACAGCCGCCGGCAGAATACATCCGGGCGTCTTCCCGCGCCTTTCCCATCCGGACAGCCGCCTCGATCTGTACATCGTCGTTCAGGAAAGAGAAAACATTGCAGCCCTTCGCGATCATCCGTGCACAGATCTGCTGCAGCTCCTGCGGATAACCGCTGCCGATCCGAACCTGTATCTTTGGGTTGACAAATCCGTAGTCCTCATAACACTCCAGGATCATCCGCGTTACATCATTATAGATCGGTTTCCCGTTTCCGTCGCAGCCGCCGATCACAAGGCTGCAGTTTGTCGACGCAAACGTGTGCTCTGTCAACTCCCAGCGCCCATCCGTGTGATACAGGAAAAAGGCCATCAGGTTTTTTGCTTCCTCATAGGTCAGCGTCCCCGCTTCTGTGTCACGTGCATAGAACGGCTGCAAAAGGCGGTCAAGATGTCCCAGCACTGCGACTGCAACGCCCTCCAGATCGATCGCCAGTTCCTTTGCAAAGAGAATGGCTGCAAGTGCCTCATAAAACGTCTTCGGCGGCATATACGGCACACGCCCCGCCGTATCGCGGATCATACGAAGCGACTCTGCCGCCTCCGGTGAGACCGGCTGCTCCAACCGCGTAGCCGCTGCCTGCGCATAGCGAAGCCCTATCTGCCGCATTGCTTCGCAGGCCGTAATCACACTTTTGTAAAACCCCTGTTTTTCCGGGTCTGTTTCCCGCTCCAGATCCTTCTGTGCTTCCTGTTTGATTCCGGCATAGCCGATCCGCAGCAGCGTATCGTAGCCAACCGTATGATGTGCATGATCGGAAAACACACCGCCCCAAACCAGATCCTGCTTCTCATAAGGCTTGATATAATCTACAAACGGTTCGTTGAGTACAAGATGCTTGCGCATGTACCACCCTTCCAGCCCCGGACCTGGCGGAAATCCATTTTGGCTGGTATTTCGCTCGCGGCCGGAGCGGATCTCATAATAAAACGGAGAATGGTCAAATATCTGCACCGGGCATAGCTCCGCCGCGCCACGATAAACCAGGGCTTTTCTCTCATAGACCGTCTTGTTGGCTGCTGCGTCATACCAGCGGTCGAGCTGCGCCTGTTCTGCGCTGCAATCGTAGGGGCATCCGCCGTAATAGGCATCAAACTCTGCTTGCAGCGCAGCCCTGTTCTTTGAAAAATTGATCATTTCATGGTTCCTCATGCATATACAAAACGACTTTTCGCGCCTGCCGTTTGCGGATCTGTTCAAACCCTTCCGCGAACGCCGAAAGCGGATAGCGATGGGAGATCAGCAGTTCCGGGTCCAGTTTTCCATGCAGGATCGCTTGGGTGATCGGCTCATGCGCCAAGTATTCCTGTCGCTGCACCGGCCACTGAACAAACCTGAGCCCGAAATTCCGGCTGCCTGCAAGCGGAAGCGTCAGCTCGCTGCCTGTACGCAGTCCGTAAACGGCCACAAGCCCATCCTCGGACAGGAACCCACGCCCCTGTGCAATCGTCTGTGCTGTACCGACCGTATCGATAAACAGCGACACCTGTCCGCCAAGCTCTGTTTGTACCTGCTGCAGCTGTGCAGCATCCTTCGCCCAAACGACCTGCCGGGCTCCAAGCTTTTCTGCGCACGTCAGATTGTCCTGATGGTTGCCGATAACTGTAACATTCCGGATCCCCATCACGCCACAGCCGTACAGCATGCTCAGCCCGACCGGACCATCGCCCAAAATCACGATCGTATCCGCCCGCGACGCTCCGACGCGCACAAGGGCGCTGTAGGTCTCCTTCAGCGTGATCATCAGCGACGCGACCTCCGGGCTGATCCGCGCATCCACTTTTTGCTGCGTCATGCCACCACGGATCATATTTTCCGGCAGCCCGTCAGCTGCAGCAGCTGCATAGTCCAGGACTACGCCGTATTCACTGAAGCTGCCCCAGCTGCTCGCATAGCGTGCATTCGACGGAAGGCACGCTCGAATGACCTGATCCCCGGGCTGAAAGCTGCGGACCTTTTCTCCGGTTCGGATCACATGCCCAGCCGACTCATGGCCAAGCATCAGCGGGTATTCTGCCGCTTCCGGCAGTTGGCCGCGCAGAATCTCCATGTCCGTGCCGTTGCAGATCATGCAGCAGTCGATCCGGACCAGCGCCTCATATGGGCCGATCTCCGGCATCGGGATATCGTCAACCAGCTGCACTGTATGATCGGCAGTTACAATTAAACCTTTCATATTTTCCTCGCTCATTTGATTCCGCTCATTGCCACAGACTGTACAAAATATTTCTGGAAAAAGATATACAGCAGCAGGACCGGTACGATTGCGATCAGCATAGCTGCCATTGTCTGATTCCATGGCGGTACATACTCTACAGACGGCCCTGTGATAGACGCCAGCGCCAATGTGGTCGTCCACATTTTTTCTTTGTTGACAACCAGAAGAGTCCACAGGAGGTTGTTCCAGCTGGAGATAAAAACATAGATTCCCAGCGTGACCATACCGGATTTGGCGTTCGGCGCGACGATCTGCCAAAAAATCCGGCTGAAACCTGCTCCATCGATCTTTGCCGCTTCATCCAGCTGGACCGGCACAGATGCAATGAACTGGCGCATCAGAAACGTTCCAAAAGGGATGGACCATGCTGTAAGCGGCAGGATCTGACCAACATATGTGTTCAGCAGTTTTAATTTGTTGATCAGCATGTAAGACGGGATGAGCCGGACAACGATCGGGATCATCATTGTAGACAGATATAACGCAAAAATCAGGTTTTCCCCGCGAAAACGAAGTCTTGTAAATGCGTAGGCCGCCAAACTGCAGAACAAAACTGTCAGCAGCGTCGTCGGGACAGCAACCGCAAAAGAATTGAGAAACGCTCGCGGAAAGTCAAATAGTCCCCAGGCATCAACAAAATTCTGTAATTGGATATTCTTCGTAAACAATTCTGGCGGGAAGACATACAGGTCGTTTTTCGTCTTCAGAGAAATCGACAGAACGTAGGCAAACGGCAAAAGGGTAATCACCGCAAACAGCAGCGCGCAAAGTTTGGTAACAACGCCGCCGGCCCGTATTGGTTTTCCGTTTTGCTTCATATTATCCTCCCAGCTTGTCCGCCGTTTTCGACTGCAGCATTGTCAGCGCAAATACGATCACAAACAGTACGACTGCCATCGCGCAGGCGTATCCCATTTTTCTCGAGGTAAATGCCGCCTCATACAGATACAGACCGGTCACATAGGTAGCAGTTCCCGGACCGCCTGATGTGATCATATAAAACAGGTCGAACTCTTGAAACGAACCGATCACGCTCATCAATGCGATCACGTACAGGACCGGACTGATAAGCGGAAGCGTAATACCGGTGAACTTCCGCCAACCGTTTGCGCCGTCAATATTTGCTGCTTCGTAGTACTCTTCAGAAATACTCAGGCGCCCGGCCACGATCATAACCATATAGTACCCAGCCCAGCGCCAGGTCGTAATGATGACGATAGAGAGCATAGCCAGCTTGCTGTTTGTAAACCACCCAACCGGATCCAATCCCAGCGTGACCAGGATCCCATTGATCGAACCGGTATTGGTGTTCAGCAGATACCGCCAGGCGATACTTGTCGCCACCAGCGACAATACTGCCGGTAAAAAATATACGCTCTTAAAAAGCTTGGATAAAAACATGGAGCGTTTTGCCAAGGCTACGACAAGCTCCGACATTGCGAGCGCGAGCAGGATAATCAGCGGAACATTCAATACGATATAAAAGAGGGTGTTCGCAAGACTTGTCCACCACAGCTTGTCTCCCATCAGTTTGACAAAGTTCTTTATGCCGATAAAGCTGGCGCCTTTCAGCGGATCCCAGTTGAAAAAAGACATCACGCCAGAATACAGCATCGGCCATAACACGAAAATCAGCAGCAGCAGCGCGCTCGGGAGCAGGAACAAAACAGCGCAGATCCGTTCCCGGTTTTGTGTCTTCATAGAATCATCTCCTTGCCTGGCAGATCGTGCGCCTCCCTTCGCGGGAGGCGCACAAATACATCAGCCGTGTTACTCCTGCAGGATATCGTTAATACCGCTCTCGATCTCGGTCAAAACTGCCGCGGGTTCAGCGTTGTTATACCAAATTTCGTCCAGCTTCTGCTGCATGAACGTCAGCTGGTCTTCGTAGCTCACCAGGTTGGGGATCCAGGTGCTGTATTCCAACGCGTCATTGTAAATGTGCATGTGCTTGTCTTCGGTAAACATGGAAATGGACAGCTCTTGCAAAGACTTTCTGACAGATGTCTGCGGATCGCTGGTACCCTTGAGCAGGATACTCAGGCCTTCCTTGCCCGTAATATACTTGATAAATGTCTGTGCTGCTTCCTGGTTCTTGCTGGTGGCAGAGATCGCAATGGTGTTGATATAGAGGATCTCTGCCTGTTTGCCGTTATCGGCGCACGGAGAATGCATGACCTGCCAGGTAACGTTCGCGCTGTCTTCCAGTGCTGTCGTTTCCCACAGAGCGATCCGGCCCATAGCGATCTCTCCGGAGTTCAGCATACCAACGATCGGATATGTGCCTTCATCCAGCTTTTCCATCGGTGGCATGTATCCATCTGCGATCAGCGTCTGCAGATATTCGATCGCGCCGAGCGTCTGTTCGGAATTCAGCAGGCAAGCCGTATTATCTGCATTCAGATATTCCGCGCCATTCTGCGCTGCCCAAGGATAGATCGTACGGAATCCATAGTCATTGATCAGCGTCGGATAGCTGATGCCAAGTTCGTCTTTATGGTCAACAAGCGTCTGGCATACCTCGCGGAACTGCGTCCAGGTGAAACCGTTTTCCGGCACGGTGATGCCAAGCTTATCAAACATCTGTTCATTGTAGACCCAAGCATAACCGCCGCCGTCGATCGGCAGTGCGTAATACGTACCGTCATAGGTGCAGTAGTCATAGGTCGTTTCCCAGAAATCCGCATAGTCATATTCGGCGTCTGCCTGCAGCGCGCTGACATCGAGCGCCTGCAGGATACCGGCATCCGCAAAGATCGGCGTATAGCCGCTCTTGCAGGAAATCAGATCAGGCAGTTCGTCGCTGGTCGCTTCGGTCATGATTTTTGTCATGTAGTCAGAAACCTGCTCGTATTCCACATGGATCTCAGGGTGCGCCTGTTCAAAGGCAAGGATCGCTGCTTCATACTTAGAATAGGAATCCCAGCTCTGCCAGACGATCGTCGTCTGCGCTGCAGCCGCATCCCCGCTTTGTTCAGCAGCGTTTTCTGTCTGTGGAGCCGTGTCTGCTGCGGCATCCGTGCTAGTCTCGGTCTTTGCGCATGCTGCAAGCATCGTCAGCATCAGCATGCCACATAAGAGAATCGAAATCAGTTTTTTCATAATTCATTCCTTCCTCTGCGCATTGTGTGTTCATGTACCTTTCGGGATCTTCGTATGCAGAATATATCAACCGGTTGACACATCTTACAGCATAAATATATCCTGTATTTTTTCATATGTCAACCGGTTTCACATTATTTTTTCATTTCCAGCAGATTCACCAAAATCCGGACAATTTTTTTGTGACACCCTCCTTTCAAAAAGCGCAGGCCGCAGAAGCTGGCAGAGTCGGAAGAAGCGGCGGCAGCATAAGCACATTCAACATAAAACGCACTGCTCGTAAAATTCTTCAAGCCGCGCGTTTTCTGAAATACGGTTCTGTCATGATATGACTGCGACTGCTGTTTGACTGCGATCGTCCCCGTAATCCCAAAAGAGCCGGTTTGCTCTGTGTTTGCAAAAGTTTCTAAATAATTCAGGAAAGGCAGATGTTTTCGCAGAAAACCACACAGTTCTTGAAAAACAGCATTTTCTCCGTCTATGCCTGAAAACTCCGACTCTGCAGGTCGCACGGCAGTTTATGCCTGAATGGGCAAATTGTGTCGGGCGTATTAAAATCCCTCTAAGGGTTGGCTTAACAGTGATAAGGAACTAATTCAAACTTATGACTGTTAGCCGACAGATTCTGGTGTGCAAGGCAAGCATCACACAGCAAACTCCCTCATGTTTTTTCTGAAACATGAGGGAGTTTGCTATTTCATTGCATCCGGCAGAATTTCCACAAAAGTCTTATAGAAATCATATATCTTTCCATTTTCCTGTGCACAGAGCAGAAAACGACTGATGATTGCACCGGTACGGTGCGATTTTTGAATGTGTGCCAAGTGCTTGGCTAAGTCATTTGGGAAACCGGCAGTCACTTCTTCGCTCATTAAAAAAGTCACGTATCGAGACGATTGCTTTTGCCAAAGAACACTGGATTCCGGGAACGCTGAACGCATATCGGCAGGAACGGCAAGGCCGCGTCGTTCCTGCGGCAGTGTTTGCGAGTGCTGCACTCGTGAATAAAGGTAGGGGTTTTCAATATATTGACGCAGCTTGTCTCGTTCAATCAAATCAAAAGACACGATGCATTCTGTGTCAATATCTGACTTCTGATAAGGGTGCTCTCTCAAATCAGTCAGTGTTTTCACAGCTTGTATATGGCAGCGCAGCTTCTCCATTCGGTGAGCAAGCAGTTCTTGCTGTCGTTCCAGTTCTGAGAGCTTTTCATCAAATAGTTTTCCATGCTGCTCAGGGGATGAGCCATCCATTTCGCAGATCTCCTTCAACTGCAAGCCAAGATTTTTATAAAAAATTACATCGGAGATCGTCATCAGGTCCTCAATGGTATATTCTCGATAATGGTTTTCAATTCCTTTTTTCGGATGCAGAACGCCTTTATCTTCCCAATACCGAAGTGTAGAAGCCGGTACATCAAAAAAGCGGGCAATTTCTCCAATTTGAAAGTTCCAAGCCATAAGGTTCCCCTCCTAAAAAGATTATAGCACATCCTCTGTTGACATTCAAGTAACTTGAAGGTTTATGATAGTAACAGGAGGGAACTATTATGGAAAACACTTTGATTTTTGCCTCTGAAAAAGAGGTGCGTTTCGGAACGCTTCTAAAATTTATCATTCCGACTTATCTGACATCACTGTTTAACACCGTCTATACCATTATTGACGGCATTTTCGTTTCTGCCTATGTCGGAACAAATGCACTTGCTGCAATCAATATCGATTATCCAGTTGTGAATGTGCTGACTGGAATTGCGCTTGTGTTTGCTACCGGCGGCAGCGCAGTTGCGGCCTTGCATATCGGCAGAAGCAGAACAGAAAAGGCAAGCCGCGCCTTTTCTGTCAGTTCTGTTGCGGCTATTCTGCTGGGCTGTCTTGTTTCTCTGATTGTTCTTACGAATCTATCAAAGATTCTGACCCTGCTCGGTGCAACCGATGTAACGATAGCAGGGTGCAAAACCTACGCACTTTGGTGGCTTTGGGCTACTCCTGTCGTGATTGGGAAAGAGTTGTTCACTTACTTTATTCGTGTAGACGGCTCTCCCACATACAGTTTTGCAACAGCACTGTCCGGCGGTGTTTTGAACATCATTCTTGACTACGTTTTGGTCGGACGTATGCACATGGGTATCTATGGAGCCGCGCTGGCTACAATTTTAGGCTTGGTGCTGTCATTTCTTATGGGTGTCTACTATTTTGTACGAATGCACAAATCCATATCCTTTACGCTGCATGGACTATCCGCAAAGGAGGCGCTGCATTGTATGGTGAACGGCGCATCCGAATTTGTGGATCAGCTTGCCATTGCGATCACAACGATCGTATTTAACCGCACTGCACTTGCTTTCGCCGGTGAAGACGGCGTAGCGGCGGTTTCCATCATTATGTATTTGCAATTTCTGTTTATTGGGGTCTATTTTGGATTTTCTATGGGCATGGCATCTCCGCTGAGTTATGCATACGGGGACGGAAAGACAGACGTTTGCCGGAACCTGGAGCGATATGCACATCGTTTTTTCGCAATTGCTCCTCTTGTCATCTATGCGCTGACCTACTTTCTCGCTCCGGCAGGCGTGTCCTGCTTTGCGGGTACCTTCAGTCCTGTATTTTCCATTGCCGTATCCGGAATGAGAATTTACGGACTTGGGTTTCTGTTTTCGGGAGTCAATATTTTTGCTGCGGTTCGGATGATGGCATACGGAAAGGGGCATTTTTCCGGGTTGATCACATTTTTGCGTTCATTTGCCCTGCTGCTCTTGTTCCTGACTGTGCTGCCGCAGAAATTCGGATTAACAGGCGTATGGCTTGCTGTCCCTGTGGCAGAAGTTCTGACATTACTCGTTTCTGTATGGTTTCTGCGCCCGTTGCAACGGTAGAGAAAAGAGCAGTGGCTTACCATAATCGTTCACTGTGCCATTCATTCTGAAAGCAAACAGATGGCCGCCTGATTTCATTGCAAATCAGGCGGCTACTGTTCGGCGGCTCCGGCGTTCAGAACGGCGATGTGGCTGCTCATGCTCATGGCCTCTGCCTGATCGTGGGTGACAAAGACGGCGGTCAGGCCGAGCGAGGCGACCAGATCCTTGAGTTCCTGCCGCATCTGCTCGCGCAGAAGGGCGTCGAGCGCGGAAAGCGGCTCGTCAAAGAGAATACAGCTGGGCCTTATGACGATGGCTCTTGCGAAGGCGACGCGCTGCTGCTGTCCGCCGGAAAGCTGGTGGGGGTACCGCGCTTCAAAGTCCTCAAGATGGACTGTGCGCAGCGCCTCGCGCACTCTGCTCTGCAGGTTCTTCGTATCTTTCTCGGCACGCAGTCCGAACGCGACGTTTTCAAACACCGTCATGTGCGGCCAGAGCGCAAAATCCTGAAATACGAAGCCGAGCCCGCGCTTCTCGGGCGGCAGATTGATCCTCTTCTCCCGCGAGAATACGCACCGGCCGTCAAAAAAGATCTCGCCCGCGTCCGGCGTCTCCAGCCCGGCGATCATGCGCAGCAGCGTCGTCTTGCCGCAGCCGGAGGGGCCGAGCAGCGTGGTAAAGCTGCCGCTTTCGATCGTCAGGTCCGTCGGCTGTATGACCTGCTTCTTCTCAAAACTCTTCGTGATCCGCTCCAGACGTATTTCCATAACGTTCCCCTTTTCTGTACGCGGGACAGTATAGCAAAACAATGTAAAGTCATCGACCAGCAGGAGGTAAAATCCCTGTAAAAAAACCGCGGGAAAGGTATAATTCCGCACAAAAAAGAGCATCCGGAAACGGATGCTCTTTTTGTATGCGGGGGTTATTTCAGTTTCCACGCGAGGTCGTTGAGGAAGAGTTCGTGCTCCAGGGATTCGACGGTGGTGTCTTTGGTGATGTGGACGAATTCGATCTCCATCATGCGGGCCCAGTCGCGGAGCTGCTCGGCGGTGACGTCGTAGGAAAGGACGGTGTGATGCGCGCCGCCAGCCGTGATCCAGCACTCAACGCCGGTGGTGAGGTCGGGCATGGCGCGCCACATGACGCGGGCGACCGGCAGGTTCGGCATGGGCATGATGGGCTTGACGGCCTCGATATCCTGTACGATCAGGCGCAGGCGGCCGCCCATGTCAATGAGGCTGACCACGACCGCCTTACCGGGCTTTCCTTCAAAGACAAGGCGCGCCGGGTCCTTTTCGTTCATGCCGATGCCGAGAAAGTGCGTCTCAATGCGCGGACGGCCGGCAGCGACAGACGGGCAGACCTCCAGCATGTGCGCGCCAAGGCTGTATTCCTGACCTTTGACAAGGTGGTAAGTGTAATCCTCCATGAACGCGGACGCGCCGTTGCCGTTCTCGCCCATGGCTTTCAGGATCGCGGTCATCGCTGCGACCTTCCAGTCGCCTTCGCCGCCGTAGCCGTAGCCCTGCGCCATCAGGTGCTGGGAAGCGAGGCCCGGCAGCTGCTCCATGCCGTAGAGATCCTGGAACGTGTTCGAGAAGGCTTTGCAGCCCTCGGCGTCCATCATTTTCTTCATGGCGATCTCTTCGCGCGCCTGATAGCGGATGGCGGCGATATCGTCGGTCGCAATGTCGTAGCTTGCGCGGTAGGTTTCCATCAGGGCGTCGATCTCCGCCTCGGTGACGGCGCCCATCTCTTTCACAAGATCGCCGACGGCCCAGGTGTTGACCTCCCAGCCGAGCTTCTTCTGGACCTCGACCTTATCGCCCTCGGTGACGGCGACGTTGCGCATATTGTCGCCGAAGCGCATGACCTTCATGTCCTTCGAGACGGCAACACCGATGGCGGCCTTCATCCAGCTGCCGATGCGGGCCTGCACGTCCGAATCCTGCCAGTAACCGGCGATGACCTTGCGCGGCTTGCGGAGTCTCGCGCCGATGAAGCCGTGCTCCCGGTCGCCGTGCGCGGCCTGGTTGAGGTTCATGAAGTCCATGTCGATCTCCTCGTTGGGGATCTCGCGGTTATACTGGGTGGCGAAATGCAGCCACGGCTTCTGGAGCAGATCAAGGCCGTTGATCCACATCTTCGACGGGCTGAACGTGTGGCACCATGTCACGATACCGGCGCAATTATCATCATAATTGGCCTCTTTTACGACCTGCGTGATCTCGGCGCTGGACTTGGCAGTCACTTTATACTTGAGCGGATACGGCAGCACGGCGGAGAGCTTCTGCGCCATTTCCTCCGCGCGGTTGGCGACGGTGGTCAGAACGTCGTCGCCGTAGAGCGTCTGCGAGCCGACGACAAACCAGAATTCATAGTGTTTCATGATATCCTCCTTAGAATGCTGCGACGGCGGCCTTTTCCGCTGCGAGGCAGCTGCGGTAGCTGGCGAGGTAACGGTCGAAGCCCGCGGCGTCTTCGGGGTCGGGGGCGAGCGTCGTGCTGCGCACTCCGGCGAAGATCTCGTCCGCAAGGTAGTCTTCAAGCGTCTCGCCGTCTTTCCCCTGCACCATGTAGGATGCGAGCAGGGCCATGCCGTACGGGCCGCCCTCGCCTGCCGACTGCATGCACGTGACCGGCGCATGGCAGGCCGCGGCCATGTACTTCTGGCCGACGACCGGCGTCTTGAACAGGCCGCCGTGGCCGGTCAGGCTGTCGATCGCCACGTGTTCCCCGGCAAGGATGTCCATGCCGAGCTTCAAGGTCGCCATCGTGGCGTAGAGCTGGGAGCGCAGGAAGTTGGCCAGGGTAAACTTGCTCTCGGGCTTGCGGACGACCATCGGGCGGCCCTCATCGAGGTGCGTGACGCCCTCGCCCGCCATGTAGTTGTAGGTCAGAACGCCGGAGCAGTCGGTCTCGCCCTCGAGACTCTTCTGATAGAGCTTCGTGAACAGCTCGCCGGTGGAGACCTCCGCGCCGAACAGCTGCGCGGTCTCGCCGAGCAGGGAGACCCAGGCGTTCATGTCGTTCGTGCAGTTGTTGCAGTGGACCATGGCGACGGGCTTGCCCGTCGGGGTGGTGACCATGTCGATCTCGGGGTAGAGCTTCGACAGAGGCTTCTCCAGAACGACCATGGCAAAGATGGACGTGCCGGCCGAGACGTTGCCGGTGCGGGGCGCGACGGCGTTCGTCGCCGTCATGCCAGTGCCGGCGTCGCCCTCGGGCGGGCAGAGGGGGATGCCTGCGGGCAGCAGGCCGCCGAGGTATTCGCTGCCGCTCGGCGTCAGCAGGCCAGCCGACTGACCGGCAGTCCGGACCTCCGGAAGGACTGCACGGATGTTCCAGTCAAAAGCGTATTTCGCCATCAGCGCGTCGAATTTGTCCAGCATCGCCGCGTCATACGTCAGTGTCTCGCTGTCGATGGGGAACATGCCGGAGGCTTCGCCGACGCCGAGGACATTTTCGCCCGTCAGCAGGTAATGCACATAGCCCGCGAGCGTGGTGACGTGGGCGATGTTCTTGACGTGCGGTTCGCCGTTCAGGACGGCCTGATACAGGTGCGCGGCGGACCAGCGCTGCGGGATGTTGAAGCCGAAGGCCACGGTCAGCTTGTCCGCGGCCTCGCCGGTCATGGTGTTCTGCCAGGTGCGGAAGGGCGCGAGCAGGTTCCAGTCCTTATCAAAGGCCAGATAGCCGTGCATCATGCCGGAGACGCCCATCGCGGAGATCTTGCCCGGCAGCTTGCCGAGGTTGCGGATCGCCGTGCGCAGGCCCTCCTGCACGTCTTCCATGTGGTACGTCCACACGCCGTTTTCCAGACTGCTTTTCCAGGTATAGTCGCCGCTTTTTACGATCGCATGCTTCTCGTCAAGCAGCACTGCTTTGATCCGTGTCGAGCCGAATTCGATGCCGAGAAAATACTGTTTCATACTTGTCACCTCAAGAATCCTTATTTTTGCGGGAAAGGACCAGACTTTGAATTACAAGGAACAAGCATATCATACCAGCTACCGTGATATTTGTCCACCATGCTTCGTCCAAACCGAGGGAAGAAACGATATTTTTGATCGTGCTGAGCGACAGAACGCCGAAAAATGTGCCGATGATGTTGCCGACGCCGCCGGTGAGCATCGTGCCGCCGATGATGGAGGCCGCGATGGCGTTCATCTCCGCGCCGCTGGCGTGCGACGGCGAGCCGGAGCCGACGTGCAGGAAATAGACGAAGCCGCCGATGCCCGCGAGGATGCCGCAGATCAGGTGCGCGAGGAACTTCGTGCGCTTGACGTTGATGGCCAGCATGTTGGCGCTGTAGCTGTTGCCGCCGACGGCGTAGACGCTCCTGCCGAACCTCGTCCAGCGGAGCACCACGAACAAAACTGCCACGACCACCAGCGCGACGACGACGCCGATCTCCACATAGGCCGGGACATACGCGCCGAGCTTATTGACCGAGCCCATGCCGGGGACATAGATGCGCGTCTCCTTGAGGGCCTTGAAGGCCTCGTTTTCCACGTTGAACTGCGTGGCGTTGACGATGGTCGTCATGCCCTTGGCGAAGAACATGCCAGCGAGGGTGACGATGAAGGGCTGGATCTCCAGATACGCGATCAGAAAGCCCTGCACGAGGCCGAAAGCCGTGCCGATGCCGAGCGCAAGCAGGATGGCCGTCAGGACCGTGCCGCCATGGAAATCCAGATTGACCGCGCAGCTCATGCACACGAGCGCGGTGAGCGTGCCGACGGAGATGTCGATGCCGCCCGTGATCATGACGAGGCTCATGCCGCAGGAAAGAATGAGCAGGGCCGCGTTTTCGTTGAGGATATTGAAGAAGGTCTGCGGCTTTTTGAAGCCCGAGCCGAGGAACAATACCGCGCACAGATACATGACGACGAAGACGCAGATCGTGATGATGAGCAGCAGCTTTGCGTCCGTCAGGCGGCTTCCGCGCGTGAGCGGCGTATGGTTGGTTTTATTCCGCATGGGTGCCGGCCTCCTTCTTTTCTTCGGTCCTGTGCCGCTTTTTGAGCGCCTCGAGCTTTTCGCGGACGGTCGGCGCGCTCAGCACGACGAGGATGATGACCACGACGGCCTTGTAGGCGGGCAGGGCGCTGGAAACGACGTTGAATTTAAAGAGCGTGGTGGTGAGGAACTGGATGACATATGCGCCGAGGACGGAGGCCCAGATGTTGAACTTGCCGCCGGAGAGCGCGTTGCCGCCGAGGGCGACGGCCAAGATCGCGTCCATCTCGATGTCCTTGGCCACGACGGAGTAGTTGATGGTGGAGAAGCGGCTGACCTTGATAAAGCCCGCCACGGCCACGCACAGGCCGAGGATGACGTAGGTCAAAAACTTCACGAACTGCGGGTGGATGCCGTTGAGCCGCGCGGCGCTGGCGTTGATGCCGACAGCCTGCGAGTACAGGCCGATGTTCGTGAACCGCAGCAGCGCCCAGGCGAGGATCATGCAGATGACGGCGATGAAGATCGGCGTCGGCACCGCCACGCCCGGCAGGAAGTTGCCGTAGTAGGCGAAGGACGGGTCGGAGATCATGGGCAGCTCGTTGTTGTTGATCCAGGCGGCGATGGAGCGGCCGGCGGTATAGAGGATCAGGGTCGCGACCATCGGCTGGATCTTGAAGACGGCGACGAGCGTGCCGTTGAACGCGCCGAAAAGCATCGAGACAACGCAGCAGGCCAAAAACGCCACGATGATGGGCGCCTGCAGGGTATCCGGGCGGGAATTCGTGCCGCACAGCACGCGCAGCACGACGCTGCCCGCAATGGCGATGGCGGAGCCGACGGAGATATCCTGTCCGCCGGAAGCCGCGGTGACGAGCGTCATGCCGATGGCGAGGATGACGAGCTCGGAGGCGTTGTCAAGGATGGTGATAAGGTTGCCCGTCAGGACCAGATCGCCGAGGCTGTTTTCCTTCAGCGTGATGGCGAAGAAGGAGGGGTCCGCGATGAGGTTGAATATGATCAGCAGCAAGAGCGCTGCCAGCGGGATGAAGATCTGCTTCCGCACCAGGCGGGTCAGGAAGTTCCCCTGCCGCTTCTGTGTCGTTTCGTTCATGCCTGTTCACCTCCGGCGATGGTTTTCATGATGCTGCTCTGGTTTAGGTCGCTGCCGCGCAGCTCGCCGACGACCTGCCGGTCGCGCATGACGACGAGGCGGGAGCAGACGCGGAGCATCTCGTCGATCTCGGACGAGATGAATGTCACGCTCTTGCCCTCGGCGGCCAGCTGCAGCACGAGCTTCTGGATCTCGACTTTCGTGCCGACGTCGATGCCGCGCGTCGGCTCGTCGAGGATCATATAGACGGGATTGGCCAGCAGCCAGCGCGCGAGGATGACCTTCTGCTGGTTGCCGCCGGAGAGCGACTTGATGGGGGTATCGGTCGAGGCCGTCTTGATGCTCAGGAGCCTGATGTACTCCTCGGCATACTTCTCGGCCTTGGCCTTGGAGATGGGATGGAAGAAGCCGTCGAGCACCTGGCGGGCGAGGATGATGTTGTCGCGCACGGAAAGATCGCCGATGATGCCGTCGCGCTTGCGGTCCTCGGGCAGGTAGCTGATGCCGTGCTTCATGGCCGCGAGCGGCGAGGTGATCTTCACCAGCTTGCCGCCCATCTTGACCGTGCCGCTGGACACGTGGTCCGCGCCGAAGATCGCGCGGACGGACTCGCTGCGGCCGGAGCCGAGCAGGCCCGTAAAGCCGTTGACCTCGCCCTTGCGGATGGAGAAATCGAACGGGCGCACGCCGGCCGCGCTGGAAAGCCCGGACGCCTCATAGACGACCTCTGCGTTCTCCAGCGCGTCCTCGGCGCCTTCGGTCTTGATTTCAGACAAATCGTCGAGCTCCTTGCCGAGCATCTTGGACACGAGCTGCACGCGCGGCAGCTCCGCGATCTTGTACTCGCCGACGAGCCTGCCGTCGCGCAGGACCGTGATGCGGTCGCAGACGGCGTAGACCTGCTCGAGGAAGTGCGTGACGAAGATGATGCCGACGCCGCGGGACTTGAGGTCGAGCATGAGCTTAAAGAGCTTTTCGACCTCCTGCTCGTCCAAAGAGGACGTCGGCTCGTCGAGAATGAGCACCTTGCACTCCATATCGACCGCGCGGGCGATGGCGACCATCTGCTGCACGGCGATGGAGCAGCTCGACAGCTGCTGCGTGGGCGCGGCGGGGATGCCGAGCGAGCTGAGGAGCTTCTTCGCGCCCGCGTTCATCTTGCGCCAGTTGGTAAAGGCGCCCTTGGTCCTGCCGATATATAGATTCTCCGCCACAGTCAGATTCGGGCAGAGGGTGATCTCCTGATAAACCGTACTGATGCCCGCCTTGAGCGCGTCCTGCGTCGTGCGGATCTGTACGGGCGTTCCTTCCATGGAAATGGTGCCCTCGTCTTTGGAATACACGCCCGTGAGCACCTTGATGAGCGTGGATTTGCCCGCGCCGTTCTCGCCCATCAGCGCGTGGATCTCACCCTTGCACAGGGTAAAATCCACACCGTCGAGCGCGCGGACGCCGGGGAAGAATTTGCAGATCCCCCGCAATTCCAGTAAAGCTGTTTCCTGCATCGTATTCGCCTCCATAGTGGCATGCTGCGTGCAGCGCGGGTACACGGAATGCTCCATATACGCCGTGCCGCACGCAGCCGAATTTTTGATTATGCGATGTTGTGTGTCAGATCAGATGCCGTAGTTGTCGACGTCTTCCTGCGTGATGGTGGAAGCATCGAAGCCCTTCTCGTCCATGATGATGGTCTTTTCAGCGGGAGCCTTGCCGGCCTGCAGATCCTTGATGATGGCGTCGATGTAGGAAGCCTGGAAGGGGTTGCACTGGCCGTCGTAGTTCCAGTTGCCGGCGAGCAGCTCTTCAAGCGCCCACTTGTTGCAGTCGAAGCCCATGACGATGACGTCCTTGCCCACGCCGTGGGAGATGTTCGCCTTGTCGAGCGCCGCGACAGCGCCCTTGGCCATGTCGTCGTTCTCGGCGTAGATGACGTTGAATTCCTTGCCGGAGTCGATGACGGACTGGACGATCTGCTGGGCAGTCTCGGCATTCCACTCAGCGGTCTGCTGGGTCACCATGTTCCAGTTGTCGTTGGCAGCGACCTGCTCGTCGAGCGCGCCGGTGCGGCCGATCTGGGCAGCGGAGCCCATGACGCCCTGGATGTGGATGATGTTGTAGGTCTCGAGGTTCTGGGAAGCGAGCCAGTCAACAGCGGTCTGGCCTTCCTTGGCCATGTCGGAGACGATGGAAGCAACGTAGAGGCTCTCGTCAGCGTCGATGGTGCGGTCGAAGAGGATGACCTGGATGCCGGCGGCCTGCGCGTCCTGCAGGACGGAATCCCAGCCGGAGGTACCGGCAGCGGAGATGAGCAGGTAGTCGACCTCGTCCTGGATGAACTTCTGGGCGGCAGCGATCTGCTCGTCGTTCTTCAGGCTGTAGGCGAAGGAAGCGTCATAGCCGTTTTCCTCGGTGAACATGGCCTTCAGGTCCTTGTCGTTGGCGGTGCGGTAGCCGGACTCGTTGGGGTCGTTGTTGATGATGCCGACCTTGATGAGCGCGCCGTCGGAAGCGGCGGGAGTCTCAGCAGCGGTGTCGGTGGTGGTCTCGGCGGCGGTATCCGTGGAGGCGGCCGGGGCCGTGTCGGCGGACTGCTGCGCGCAGGCGCAGAAGGCGGCGATCATGGCGACCGCCAGGAGCAGAGCAAGAATCTTTTTCATTGTGTTTTCCTCGCTTTCAAAATTTGTGTCGGTTTGCCGCAGGCTTTCGCCTGTCATGACTCTATTTAAGCGTGCAGACAGGCGGAAATCAATCTGACGAACAAGTCCCGGCACAAATTCGGCGCAGCGCGCAGACAGCTTTGGCCGATATCCGGCCAGAAACGGACAGCTTTTCCGGCCGACCGCGAGATCTTACGCGGAACATTTTGTTTTTCTCCTGTTTTTGGGCCTGTTTTGTTTGATTTCTTCCGCTCCCGGGTGTCGGACACGGGAAACGGCGGCTTGTACGCTCCGGACAAAACGACGGTGTTTCTGTGGTATCTGTTAAAAATTTTCCTCGGTCTGTTTGAAAATTTCCGAAATATTTTTGGAATATTTTCAGCTTGTCCGCGAAAAGGCAGGATTTCTTTCGCCCGGCCGCCGGAGGTTCCAAAGAAAACGAACAAATCCGTCCCGCTCCCCGCCCCGCGCCTGTGATACAATAGAGGCAGCATAGGAGGTGGGTACCGATGACGCCAAAATATGAGCAGCTGGTGCAAAGGCTGCGGGCAGCGCTGCCGCAGTGGTATGCAGACGGGCAGCGGAAGCTGCCGGGCGAGCAGGCGCTTGCCGCAAAGCTTTCCGTCAGCCGCCAGACGCTCCGGCAGGCGCTGGCCGTACTGGAGCAGGAGGGGCTCATCGAAAAGCGGCGCGGCAGCGGCAGCTTTCTCTGCCCGGCCGCCGCGCAGCAGGACCGGCGGATCGCCGTGATCGCGACCTCGCTGAGCGACTACATCTTCCCCTCGCTTCTCAAGGACGTGCAGGCCTGCCTTTCCGCGCAGGGCTTCTCCGTCGTCATCCACGCCACGGAAAACTCCATCCGCCGCGAGCGGGATATTTTGCAGCAGCTGCTGCTCGATCCCCCGGCGGGGATCCTGGTCGAGGGATGCAAGACGGCGCTGCCGAACCCGAACGCGGAGCTCTATCAGGCGCTCCGGCAGCGCGGGCTGCCGATGACGTTTTTGCACGGGAGCTGCCGGGAGATCACCGACGCCTTCTGCGTCGGCGACGACAATTACGGCGGCGGGTATCTGCTGGCCGGGCATCTGATCCGAAATGGACATAAAAAAATCGCCGGGATCTTCAAATCCGACGATGCGCAGGGGCCGGAGCGGTATCACGGCGTGGTCTGCGCGATGCGCGACGCGGGGCTTTTTCCGCTGGATGAAAATTTCCTCTGGTTTTCGAGCTTCCAGCGCCATCAGCTCGTGGAGCTGCAGGACGAGGAGCTGCTGCGGGCCTTTCTGCGCCAGCAGCTGGGCGGCTGCACGGCGGTCGTCTGCTACAACGACGAGATCGCGTTCCACCTGATCCGGACGCTCCTGCGCGCAGGCAAGCGCGTGCCGGAGGACGTCGCCATCGTGAGCTTCGACAACAGCTACTACAGCACCTTCGGCCCCGTCAGCATCACCTCCGCCGGTCACGAGCCGCACGCCATGGGCCGCGCCGCCGCCGAAAACCTCCTCACCCAGATCCGCCGCCAGCCCTGCCAGAGCGTGAAGCTGCCGTGGACACTGTATCAGCGGCAGAGCGGATAAAACGAGACTGCCTCCACCTCATCCGTCACGGCTTCGCCGTGCCACCTTCCCCTCATAGGGGAAGGCATGAGGGTGCGCAGGTCCAAAGCCTCCCCTTTCAGGGGAGGTGGCTCGGCGAAGCCGAGACGGAGAGGTCGCAGCAAATTTGTTACAACCTCTCAGTCACCTTCGGTGACAGCTCCCCTGAGAGGGGAGCCTTGGGTGCGTGCAAATCCATAAGAAATCCAATGCAAAAAGGTGCAGCCTGACAAATTCAGGCTGCACCTTCTATTTGTGGCAAATATTCTAAGGCAACTAGTTGCAAATTTGCTGCAGCCTCTCAGTCAGCTTTGCTGACAGCTCCCCTGGAAGGGGAGCCTTAGTACACGCGGCTTTCGAGGAGCTCGGCGGTGAGGGTGTCGGCGGTGAAGAGGGCTTCGGGCATGTAGGAGAGCTTTTCTGGCGTTTCGCCGCGCGCGAGCTGCTTGATGAGCGCGCGCACGCGCGGGCCGTGGAGCGGATTGCACTCGGCGCACAGGTCGATCTTCCCGTCCTTGCAGTAGGAAAGCGCCGTCCGCCCCGCGTCAAAGGAAATGAGTGTCACGCTGCCATCGCCGTAGGCGATGCCCAGCTCGTCCAGCGCCTGCATGACGCCGAAGCACATGTTGTCGTTTTCGCAGTAGACCACGTCCGGCGCGGGGCTGCTCTGCAGATAGGCGATCGTCTCCTCATATGCCTTTGCCTGCGTGAAATCGCCGTTCAGCTGCGCGGCGATGGTCCAGTCCGCGTGGGCGGCCACGCCCGCTTCGAGCGCGGCGCTGCGCTGCAGCTGCGCCGTGGAGCCGGGCGTCCCCTGCAGGTGCAGGATCTGCACGGCGTCTTCCCTGCCGTCCGCCTTGAGCTTTTCGGAAAGCCAGGCGACAGCCGCGTCGGCGGTCTTGCGGAAGTTGGAGCCGACCCAGCTCGTGTAGAGCGACGGATCGTCCACCTCCACCTGCCGGTCGACGATGATGACCGGGATCCCGGCCGCGCGGGCCTCCTCCAGCACGCTTTCCCAGCCAGTCTCGGTGACGGGGGCGAGGACGATATAGTCCACGTCCTGCTGGATGAAGGTGCGGATGGCCTTGAACTGGTTTTCCTGCTTCTGGCGGGCGTTGTCAAACAGGAGCTCGAAGCCGTTTTCCTCGCTCAGGCTCTCACGCATGGACTCAGTATTGGCCACGCGCCAGTCCGATTCCGCGCCGACCTGCGAGAAGCCGACGGTAATGAGCGTCGTCTCCTCCTCCGGCGTCTGCCGGACGTAGGGCATGCAGCCGCCAAGACCCAGCAGCAGCACAAGGCTCAGCAGCAGCAGTATCGGCCGCCTCATGCCCCGGCCTCCTTTCTGATGGGAAAGCGCAGTGTGACCGTCGTCCCGGCGCCCGGCTCGCTTTCCAGTTCCATGGAGCACTGCTCCCCGTACAGCAGCCGCAGCCGCCGGTAGACCGTCCGCAGGCCGAAGCCGACCTGCTCCTCGGTATCGAGACTCTGCCGCAGCTGCTGCAGGCGCTCGGGCGGCATGCCCGCACCGTCGTCGCGGACCGTGATGCGGACGCGATCATCCTCCTGCGCGGCGTCGACCAGAATGCAGCCGAGGCCGCGGCGGAGCTTGATGCCGTGGTAGAGCGCGTTCTCCACCAGCGGCTGCAGCGTCAGCTTCGGCAGCACGCAGCCGCGCAGCTCCGGCTGGACATGGATCTCATAGCGCAGGATATCCCGGTAGCGCACCTGCTGGATCTCCAGATAGCTGCGCACGTGGATCTCCTCCTCGCCGAGGGTGATGATATCTCGGCCCTGGCTCAGGGAACTGCGGAAGAAATTCGAAAGGCTCGTGACCATCTCGACGGCCTGTTCGTTCTTCCCGGTCTCCACGAGCCAGATGATGGTATCGAGCGTGTTGTAGAGAAAATGCGGGTTGATCTGGCTCTGCAGCAGGGCCAGCTCCATCGCGCGGAGCTTATCCTGCTCCTGCCGGTTGAGCTCCATCTGCTGCTGCAGGTGCTGCGCCATGTGCTCAAGACTGCTGCTGAGCGCCTGCAGCGTCTCATCCTCGGCCACGACCGGCTCCCGCGCGGCAATGTCGCCCCGGCCGATCGACTGCGCGCGCTCGCGCAGAGCGTAGATCGGCTGCGTGATGCTGCGGCTGATGGCCGCCGAGCGGCGCATGAGCACGCCCACGAGCACCAGCGCGCCCACGGCGACCAGCCCCAGCTCGAGCCAGAGTCTGGCCGTGAGCGCCGCCTGCAGAGAATCGAGATACCCGGCCTCGTGGTAGAGATAGGTATAGAAATACTGCTGGATGAGCTCGGTGAGGATATAGACGTTGGACTCGAGCTGCTCCATGCGGGCGTCATAGCCCTCGGTCTCGGTGATCTGCAGGATGCGCTCGCGCAGATTTTCACAGAGATTGATCGCGCTCGTGATGGCCTTCCGGCTCTGCCGGTCCTGCGTGCCGGCCAGCAGCTCCTGCGCGAGCGCGGTCGCCTCGTCGACCTCCTGCAGCGGCAGCGTCTCGCCGTAGGTGCTGTCGATGACGTAGTAATACATTTTGAGGTCGACGTCCTCCTTGAAGTTCTGGTTGAACTGGGAGGCGCGGACGATATTGGCCGTGACGATGGAATACTGGTGGTTGTGCAGAAGCAAAATCGCCAGCGTCGCCACCAAAATCACGCAGACAAGCAGCAGCATGCTCCACAGCAGCCGCCGCAGCTTTCCGTCGAGCGAGCGATGGGCCTCACTTCGCCTCATGGCCGTCTCCGTTTCCCGCGCGGTAGCTGCTCGGCGTGCAGCCCTGCGTCTTTTTGAACAGGAAGCTGAAGTAGCGCGGGTCGCGGTAGCCGACCTCGTAGGCCACCTCGCTCGAGCGCTTGCCGGAATAGCGCAGCAGCTCCTTCGCGCGGGCCATCCGCTTTTCCGTCAGGTATTCGACGAACGTCTGCCCCATCTCCTGGCTGAAAACGCCGGAAAAATAGTTGGGGCTGATATTGGCGGCCTTCGCCACGGCGTTGAGGGAGAGATTTTCGTCGGTGTAGTTCTGGTCGATATAGTGCAGCGCCCGCTTGAGCATGGATTTATACTGGTTGCCGGATTCCTCCTCGCGCAGCTCGATGGCGCGGCGCAGAAATGCGGCGCAGCTCTTTTTCAGCTCCGGCAGGTCGGCGTCCACCGCGCGCGCCTGCGCGGGCTCGAGCGGACGCAGGAATTCCTCCTGCGAATAGCCGAAGCTCTTGGCCGCGCGGATGGCGCTGAAGCGCAGCTCCAGCAGCACATACTGCCGGAACAGCAGAGAGTTGAGCGCGTTTCCGAAGGACGAGAGGTATTCCGACACGAAATCCGGGATCTCCTCACGCATGCCGGTCTGCAGGAAGCTGCGGATGATGGCGGGGTCGGCCTTGCTGGCGTCGACCTCGTCGAGCTCCGAAAGCCCGCCGCGCTGCGGCTTTTTCAGCACGTCCGCCGTCAGGACATGCTGCTCGGGCAGCAGATGCCGGTAGGACAGGATCGTGTGCGCCCGGGCGTAGCAGCCGGGCAGCTCGCTCAGGCGGGCGACCGGGTCGCTGACTGCCGCGTACCAGGCGAGCGCCTCGTCGCCGCCGCAGCGGCGCTGGATGTTTTCCAGACAGCGGTGTACGGCGTCGTTCAGGCCTGCGCCGCTGCCCTTGACGATGATGCAGTAGGTCATGAGGTTGCAGCGGAACAGCAGATACTCGCCGTAGCGCAGCAGGTAGGCCATCAGCTCCTCGAGCCGGTCGGCCAGCGTCTGGGAATATTCCGCCGCGCCCCGGCTCTGCAGCGTCAGCAAAATGACGGTGTAGCCCTCGGCGTCGATATCGATCTGCAGCTTTTTGGCCTGCTCATAGATCTCCGACACGCGCAAAGAGCCGGAGGTGACCTGCTCGAAGAACTTGCGGCGGGCATACTGCTCATACTCCCGCCCCTCCTGCTGGAAGCGGCGCAGATAGGCCTTCTGCTCGCGTTCCTCGTCGATCTTCCGGCTGACATCCTCCAGCGTTTTCAGCAGGGAGCTTTTCGTCACGGGCTTCAGCAGATACTGCTCCACGCCGATCTCAATGGCCTCCTGCGCGAATTCAAAGTCGTTGTGGCCGCTGATGAGAATGATTTTTGTCTCCGGCAGCTCCGCGCAGACGAGTTTGCTGAGCGCCAGCCCGTCCATAAACGGCATTTTGATGTCCGTGATCAGGATGTCCGGGCGCAGCTTGCGGATCTGCGGCAGCGCCAGCTCGCCGTCCGGCGCGTCGCCGCAGAATTCAAAGCCGTACCGCGCCCAGTCGATGCACTCGCGCAGCCCTTCCCGCACGACGCATTCATCCTCCACCAGAAAAACCTTCAGCATTTGATCACCTCTCCCCCATTGTATCATTCTTTTCCGGCCTTTGGAAGTAGTTTTTCACACCTTCGGCGGTTTCCCGCATACAAGCAAAGCCTCCCCCGCAAAAAGGTGCAGACCAGCAAACTTGGTCTGCACCTTTTATTGACTGCAAATATTCTACGGCAACTAGTTGCAAACCTGATACTCACGTATCAGGCGGCGCGTAGTATGACGCCCGTAGGGTGACTATCGTGTGGAACGACGCCCGAAACACTGGTTCCCGCCTGAATTCAGAGGCAGGAAGCACCAAACCGTAACCCAGCGCCCCTTTTCTCCCCTATCTTTTCCGGCAAGACGGAAAAGATAGGGCCGTCGGAGACATGAGGCAGTTGCGAATTTGCGGCGACCTCTCAGTCAGCCTGCAGCTGACAGCTCCCCTGGAAGGGGAGCCAAGTGCGATGCGCAGATTCAAAGCCTCCCTCTGACCGCTGCGGCGGGACTCACCTCTCAGGCCCTTCGGGCCAGCCCCCCTTGACAAGAGGAGCCTTGGGAAGGCGGTTCTTCATTAAATCTTAATCTGTTTGCCGCTTGTTTGTTCATGGGATTTTGGATATGATGATAGCACAGAGAAGAAGACGGAGGAACACGCTATGCAGCATATTCTGGTCTGCGACGATGAGGAAGATATCGTTGCGGCTTTAAAAATTTATCTGGAAGCCGACGGCTACTGCGTCCACGCGGCCTATACCGGCGCGGATGCGCTGAAGATCGTGCGGGAGGAGCCGGTGCAGCTGGCGCTGATGGACATCATGATGCCCGGCATGGACGGGATCACAGCCATGGCGAAGCTGCGCGAGTTTTCCAACATCCCCGTCATCCTGCTCACGGCCAAATCCGAGGATTCAGACAAGATCCTGGGGCTGAGCGTGGGCGCGGACGACTACATCACAAAGCCCTTCAACCCCGTGGAGGTGCTGGCGCGGGTCAAGTCGCAGCTGCGCCGCTTCCTGCAGCTGGGCGCGGCGGTCAAGGCGCCGTCGGTCATCTCGGTCGGCGGGATCGAGCTGGACCACGACGCCAAGCGCGTCACGCTCGACGGCGAGCCGGTCGCGCTCACGCCGAAGGAATACGACATTCTCTACTATCTCATGCAGCACCCCGGCAAGGTCTATACGCCCGCGGAGCTCTACAGCGCCGTGTGGAACGAGGCCCCGGTCGGGATCGACAACACCGTGGCGGTACACATCCGCCATCTGCGCGAGAAGCTGGAGATCGACCCGTCCAACCCCCGCTACCTGAAGGTCGTCTGGGGTAAGGGCTACAAGCTGGAAGGAGACAGGCAATGAAACAGCTCTACGGAAAACTCTGGGTCAAATGCACGGCCATCGCGCTGCTGGTCGTGTTCGCAATTCTTTTTGCCGCATCTGCACTTGGTACCGCATATCTTTTCACTTACGGCGCCTACGCTGACGGCGGCGAGCAGGTGCGCCAGATCGCGGAAAACAAGATCCTCCAGCAGACGAACGGCGACGGCTGGACGGCGCTGCACGCCTGGATCGACGACGATAAGATCACACGCGATCTGCTCCGCGAGCGCTATGACCCTCTCACCTCCAACATCTATTTTAAGCTCACCGACAAAGACACCGGCAAGATCCTGTTCAGCACCGGCGCTCTGAACAAAGACGATTATACCGGCAAGGCTTCCGCCTATTACCAGCAGGACATGACCACTTCGCTGGACGACGGCAGCGAAGTCACGGCGGTCTATCAGGCCTACCTCAAAAGCCCGCTCGCCCCGCGCGACTCCGCGCTGTATATTATGACGTGGGTCGAACGGCTCATCAGTGCACGCTATCTGCTGATCGTGCTGGCTGTGCTGCTTCTTGCGGTCTGCCTGTTCCTGTTCATTTTCCTCCTGTGCGCCATGGGACATAAGGAGGGCGTGGACGGAATCTATCAGTGCTGGCTCAACAAGATCCCGCTCGATCTGTTTGCTCTTCTGCTCATCTTCCTGTTCTACGCATGGGCTACGTTCGTCAGCGAAATCTGGTACATCAACGGCTGGTATTACATTCTTCTCATCCTCGGAACAGCCGCTCTGGCGCTGACGCTCATCCTGAGCGTTGCGGGCCGTGCAAAGGCACCGGGCTTCTTCAAAAACACGATCGTCTACATGGTCTTCGCGTGGATCTTCCGGGGGCTCGGGCGCATCCCGATGGTCTGGCGGACAATGCTGATCTGGGCAGGCTTCTGCTTCATCGATCTGCTTCTGATGTTTGACGGGAGTTCTGCGTCGGCGCTCTGGTGGCTGTTCTCCCGCGGCGTGCTGACCGTCGTGATCCTGTATCTGGCTTCCAGCCTGAAGCTCCTGCAGAAGGAAGGGCAGGCCATCGCCGACGGGCAGACCGATTACAAGGGCAAGCCCATCCCCCGCTGGCTGCCCGCGCTCAAAAAGCACGAGGAAAATCTGCAGAGCATCCAGTCCGGCATCCAGAAGGCCGTCGACGAGCAGACACGCGCCGAGCGCATGAAGACAGAGCTCATCACCAACGTCTCCCACGACATCAAGACGCCGCTGACCTCCATCGTCAACTACGTCGATCTTCTGGAAAAGGAGGACATCCAGCCGGAGAAGGCGAAGGAATACGTGGACGTGCTGCACCGGCAGTCCGCGCGGCTCAAGAAGCTGACGGAGGATCTGGTCGAGGCGTCGAAGGCCTCGTCCGGCTGCCTGCCGGTGCATCTGGCGCGGACGGACGTGAACGTGCTGCTGAGCCAGCTGGCGGGCGATTATCTCGAAAAGCTCGAGGCCGCGCAGCTCGAGCCCGTGTTCCATCCCGCGCCCTCGCAGCCGAAGATCCAGGCGGACGGGCAGCTGCTGTCCCGGGTGCTGGGGAATCTGTTCTCGAACATCTGCAAATACGCCATGCCCGGCACGCGGGTATATTTTGAGAGCAGCGCAAATGCCGGGATCGTCACGATCACGTTCAAAAACATCTCCAAATACGAGCTGAACATCCCCGCGGAGGAGCTGATGGCCCGCTTCGTGCGCGGCGACCGCTCACGCCATGCGGAGGGCAGCGGCCTCGGCCTGTCCATCGCGCAGAGCCTGACCGAGCTGCAGGGCGGCTCGTTCCGGCTGGAGATCGACGGCGATCTGTTCAAGGCCATCGTCTCCTTCCCGCAGGACGGCACACAGGAGCTGCACGCGTGAAGAAAAAGTGGATCTTGCTGCTCCCCGCGGCTTTGCTGCTGCTCATCCTGCTGCACGTACATTCTCTCGCGCGGCTCGCGCCGTCGGAGATCGGGCGGCAGGTCCCGGTCCTCATGTACCATGCGGTCGGCGACGACTGCTGGGGCGAGGAACACCTGTTCGTCCGGCCGGCGGAGCTGGAGCAGCAGCTGCAGTATCTGTCCGAGAATGGATATGAGACGATCTTTTTTGAGGATCTTGCGCACCTCGAGCGTTATGAAAAGCCGGTCATCCTGACGTTTGACGATGGATACGACGACAATTACACGCTGCTTCTGCCGCTGCTGCAGAAGTACCATATGAAAGCGACGATCTTCATGATCGCGGGCGACATCGGGGGGCCCCACAAGCTGACGCAGCCGCAGCTGCGCGAATTGACGCAGTCCGGTCTCGTCAGCATCCAGAGCCACGGCTGGAGCCATAAAAATATGGCGGCCATGGGCTGGCCGGAGCTCGTCTGTGAGCTGCTGCGCAGCAAGCTCGCTTTGACCCTCGCCTGCGGGCGCGTCCCCACCGCCGTCTCTTACCCGAACGGTAAATGCACTGAGCGCACCCGCACCGCCGCCGGCTGGTTCTACGCCTACGGCGTGCGCACCTTCGACGGCACCTACCTGACCGGCACCGATCCCCTCCTCATCCCCCGCACCGCCATCCCCCGCGGCATGACACCAGAACAGTTCCAAGCTGCCTGCCAAGCAGAATAGCCCCCTCGCAAAAAGGTGCAGCCTGACAAACTCAGACTGCACCTTCTATTGATAGCAAATATTCTACGGCAACTAGCTGCAAATCTGGACCCACCGTATCAGGCGGCGCGTAGCGGAAACTCGTAGGGTGACTATCGTGTGGAACGACACCCGAAAAATAGGGGCTCGCCTGAATTCAGAGGCAGCATGCGCCAAACGCGTCCAAGCACTCTTTTCTCCCCAATCTTTTCTCTTGCGAGAGAAAAGATTGGGCCGCCGGAGGCGCGTCAGAAACGACCACGACGGAACGAAGCCTTGCAAGCAAGGCTTCTTATCCTCTGTGCTCGTTTCTTCCTTTCCAAACCGCAAACTGAATTTGCGGTTTGGGTTTTTCTATGCAAATCTGCAGCAACCTCTCAGTCTCGGCTGCGCCGAGCCAGCATCCCTACCCCTTTTGTCCCTTCGGGACATTTCCCCCTGATAGGGGGAATCGGCCCCTGGAATGGGAGTCGGGGGAGGGCGAAAAAACGCGGCTGCTGGGGAGCAGCCGCGGGGGGCACTATACTATTATGTATCAGCCTTTGACGGTGCCGTCGGGGTTGAAGACGGGGAGTTTGCCGAGGTAGACGATGTCTTTGCGGTTCTGGGCGTCGCCCTCTGCGAGGACGGCCATGCGGCCGGCGACGGTGCCGCCTGCCTTTTCGACCAGCTCTTCCATCGCGCGCAGCGACTCGCCGGTGGAGATGACGTCGTCGACGATCAGCACGCGCTTGCCGCGGATCTTATCGGCCTCTTCGCCGGAGAGATAGAGGTCCTGATCGTGCTGGGTGGTGATGGAGCGGACCGTCACGTGCAGGGGGTGCGGCATGTAGACCTTCAGACCCTTGCGGGCAACAAAATACTCGCGCGCACCGGACTGGCGGGCCATCTCGTGGATCAGGGGAATGCTCTTGGCCTCGGCGGTGAGCAGATAGTCGTAGTCCTTCGGGGCGCGGGCCAGCAGCTCGCGGGCGCAGGCCACGGTGATCTCCGCGTCGCCGAACATGATGAAAGCGCCGATATACAAATCGTCGGATACCTTACACAGCGGCAGCTCCCGGTCGAGGCCGGCAATGTTCATTTTATATTTCATGCAGAATCTTCTCCTTCATGCGTTTGTCGTGTTCCCGAAGAAATATTATACCGGGCGGCCGGCAGGTTGTCAATTTCTTTCTGAAAAATGCGCGGATCCGTCGATTTTTATTTTTCGCCATTGGCGAAAAAATCTGAATTTTTGTGCAGTAGTGTGAATTTTTCGTGAACTTTTTGGCGCTGCCGCCTCTTGTTTTCGGCGGCCATATCCTCTATAATTATCCTGTCAGAAAGTTTGATGGACTGAAACTTTTTTCGGTCCACCACGAGAAAGAAAGGATGGATCTCCAAACATGAGCAATTTCTTTAAGGTCAAGGAGCACGGCTCGACCGTCCACACCGAGATCATGGCCGGTGTGACGACGTTCATGGCGATGGCCTATATTCTGATGGTCAACGCCGGCATGTTCGCAAACCTCGGCACCGTGAGCTACGGCGCGATCTATATCGCGACCGCCATTTCCGCCGTCATCGGCACAGTCCTCATCGGCCTGCTGTCGAACCTCCCGCTGGCACAGGCCTCCGGCATGGGCCTGAACGCCTTCTTCGTCTACACCGTCTGCTTCACCTTCGGCCTGAGCTATGCGAACGCCCTCGTGCTCGTCTTCGTTGACGGCATCGTGTTCGTCCTGCTGACGGTCACGGGTCTTCGCAAGATGATCTTCGACGCCATCCCGGCTGCGGTCAAGACCGCCATCTCCGCCGGTATCGGCCTGTTCATCGCCTTCATCGGCCTGCAGAACGCGGGCATCGTCGTGGACGACGGCGCGACTCTCGTCAACCTCTCTTCCTTCAACGTCTTCTCCGGCACCGCCACCTGGGCGACCATCTTCCCGATGCTCGTCACCATCATCGCGGTCTTCGCCATCGGCGCCATGTCCAAGAAGAAGGTCAAGGGCGCGGTCCTGTGGGGCATGCTCGGCGGCGCAGTTCTCTACTACGTCATCGGCCTCATCACTGTTCCTGATTTCTATGCCACCGCTGTCGCGCCCAACCTGTCCTCTGACTTCTTCGGCGCGTTCAAGGACTTCGGCACCCAGGCGTTCGGCAAGGTCTTCACCGAAGGCTTTGACTTCAGCCCGTACATCGCCGAGCACGGCATGAGCAACTTCATCGTCATGTTCCTGACCACCATGCTGGCATTCTGCATGGTCGACATGTTCGATACCCTTGGCACGCTGTACGGCGCCTGCGCAGCCGGCAACATGCTGACCAAAGAAGGCAACGTTCCCAACATGGACAAGGCCATGCTGGCTGACGCCGTCGCCACCTGCTGCGGCGCTGTCTGCGGCACCTCCACCGTCACCACGTTCGTCGAGTCCTCTGCCGGCGTTGCAGAAGGCGGCCGCACCGGTCTTTCCTCCATGGCGACCGCTGCCCTGTTCTTCATCGCGATGTTCCTCGCGCCTGTCGCGCAGCTCATCCCGACCTACGCCTGTGCCGCGGCTCTGATCTACGTCGGCGTTCTGATGATGTCCAACGTCCGCACCATCGACTGGGACGATCCTGCTGCAGCCGTTCCCGGCTTCATGACCGTCGCGTTCATGCCGCTGACTTACAACATCTCCTACGGCATCGCCTTCGGCCTCATCTCCTACGTCTTCATCAAGATCTTCACCGGCAAGATCAAGGAAATCAACGTCGGCACCTGGGTCATCACGATCCTCTTTGCCCTCATGTTCTTCCTCACCCGCTAAGTAACCTAAGCGATCTTCTTCCCGGGCGCACCATCCGGTGCGCCCGGTTTTTGTGCGCGCAGTACAAGAAAAAAGCGCGTTAAAAAACCGTGAAGTTGCCTCTTGACTTTTTCGGCCGGATTCGCTATGATACAATTTCACCAGAAAACAGGAGGCGTTGGGCATGGGCAATCAGCCGTATATCGTCGGCGTCGGCGCGGCAAATCTGGATCTCAACGGCGCGTCGTGCGCGCCGATCCATCTGCGGGACTCCAATCCCGGGCATATCAGCCTTTCCGCGGGCGGCGTGACGCGCAATGTGTGCGAGAATCTCGCACGGCTGGGCGCGGACGTGAAGCTGCTGTCGTGCGTGGGCGATGATGTGTTCGGCTCGTATATCCGCCGGTCCTGCGTGGAGGCGGGGATCGATATCCGCTATCTCCATGAGGCCAAAGGCGCGCACTCGTCCATCTATCTCTCCATTCTGGATGCGGACGGCGATATGCTGGTCGGCATGTCCGACATGCGCATCGTCCAGCAGGATCTGCCGGCAGATTACCTGCCGTCGCAGAAGCAGCTGATCCAGGGCGCGAAGGTCGTCACCTGCGACCCCTGCATGGGGGAAACGGCGCTGCTGCAGCTGCTGGACCTGTGCCAGCCGTCGCAGATCGTGTCCGTCGACCCGGTCTCCTGCGCGTATGCGCGCGTCGTCGCGCCGCTCATCGGCCGGTTCCACACGGCCAAGCCCAACCGCATGGAGCTGGAGATCCTGGCCGGGATGGAGATCCGTTCCGACGCCGATCTGCAGCGCGCGGGCGAAGTGGTCCTAGGCAAGGGCCTGAAGCGGCTGTTCGTCAGCCTCGGCGCGGAGGGCTGCTTCTATATGGATGATACCGGCGCGGTCCTGCGCCGGAAGCTGCGTCCGGCGAAGATGGTCAACGCCTCCGGCGCGGGCGATTCCTTCGCCGCCGCCATGCTCTACGCAACACTGCAGGGCTATGACGCGGAGAAAACGCTCGACTACGGCATGGCCGCCGGGATCGCGGCCGTGACGCATGAGCGGACCATCAACCCGAACATGAGCGTTCCCCTGCTGGAAAGCATCCTGCAGACATATCGTCTTTGAACCTGTACACCCATCTGAAAGGAGTTATTCATATGAATCTGAAAGACTATCTGTCCATCACCCCTGAGATCCAGGAAGCACTGGCCGCGGGCAAGCCCGTCGTCGCGCTGGAATCCACCATTCTGAGCCACGGCATGCCCTATCCGCAGAACGTGGAGTTTGCACACAAGGTCGAGGAGATCGTCCGCGCAGAGGGCGCCATCCCCGCGACGACCGCCATCATGGGCGGCAAGCTGAAGGTCGGCCTGAACGCGGACGAGCTGCTCGTCATGTGCAAGGCTGAGGGTGTCGGCAAGGTCAGCCGCCGCGACGTGGCTGTCTATCTCGCCACCGGCATGACCGGCGCGACGACCGTCGCCACCACCATGATCATCGCCTCCATGGCGGGCATCCGCTTCTTCGCCACCGGCGGCATCGGCGGTGTGCATCGCGGCGCAGAGAAGACCATGGATATCTCCGCCGACCTGCAGGAGCTGGCCAACACGCCGGTCTGCGTCGTCTGCGCGGGCGCGAAGAGCATTCTGGACCTCGGTCTGACGCTCGAATATCTGGAGACGCAGGGCGTTCCCGTTCTGGGCCTGCGCACGGACGAGCTGCCGGCCTTCTACTGCCGCACCTCGGGCTTCAAACTCGACTACAACTGCCAGGATGAAGAGACCGTTGCCAAGATCATGAAGGCCAAGTGGGACATCGGCCTCAAGGGCGGCGCCGTCGTCGGCAACCCGATCCCGGAGCAGTACGCGATGGATCCGAACTACATGAACGGCATCATCGACCAGGCCGTCGCCCAGGCGAATGCCGAGCACATCCACGGCAAGGCCATCACGCCGTACCTGCTGGCCCACATCAAGGACATGACCGAAGGCAAGTCCTTCGCCGCCAACCTCGAGCTGGCCTACAACAACGCCCACGCCGCCAGCAAGATCGCCGTCGCTTATACCAAGCTGTAAGCTGCGGACCGCCATCATCGATCGCACCCCCGGCTCCTTTCGGAGCCGGGGGTGTTTTGCGTATGGCGGGCACAGAGCCTCCCCTTCCTGGGGAGGTGGCTCGGCGTAAGCCGAGACGGAGAGGTTGCAGCAAATTTGCGACAACCTCTCAGTCAGCTTCGCTGACAGCTCCCCTGAGAGGGGAGCCTTTTCTGCTGCGGCGGGATAGGAAAACCCCCGGTTTCGGGTGGAAACCGGGGGTGGGGTGATGGAAATTAAGCTTCTTCCTCTTCCTTCTTGGCGTCTTCGATGATCTTGGCCTGGTTCATCTGCGGGACTTCCTCGTAGCGGACGAACTTCAGCGTATAGCTGCCGCGGCCCTGGCTCATGGCGCGCAGGTCGATGGAATAGGAGGTCATTTCGCCGACGGGGACTTCGGCCTCGACGATCTGATAACCGGGGTTCTCAGGATCGGGGTTCATGCCCATGACGCGGCCGCGGCGCTTGTTGAGGTCGCCGATGACGTCGCCCATGTTGCTGTCGGGGATGAGGACCTTCAGCTCGCCGATCGGCTCGAGCAGGGTCGGGCCAGCGGTGGGCAGGCCTTCCTTGTAGGCGATGCCGGCAGCGGTCTGGAACGCCATATCGGAGGAGTCGACGGGGTGATAGGAACCGAAGTACAGCGTGGCCTTCAGGAACACGACCGGGTAGCCGGCCAGAACGCCCTTACCGACGCAGTTGCGCAGGCCCTTTTCAACGGACGGGATGAAGTTCTTCGGCACGCAGCCGCCGACGGTCTCATCCGCGAAGATCATCTCTTCGGACTCGGACTGCGGCTCGAAGCGGATATAGACGTCGCCGAACTGGCCGTGGCCGCCGGACTGCTTCTTGTGACGGCCGTGGATCTCGACCTTCTTCTTGATGGTCTCGCGGTAAGCGATCTTGGCGGGCTTCAGGACAGCCTCGACCTTGTACTTGCTCTGGAGCTTGGCCATGAGGACGGACAGCTGCATATCGCCGACACCGGCAATGATGAGTTCCTTAGTCTCGGGGTCGTTGCCGTAGGTGAAGGACTCGTCTTCTTCCTTCAGCTTGACGAGGCCGTTGGCGATCTTGTCTTCGGTGCCCTTGACCTTGGCATAGACGGCCATCTTGTACATCGGCTCGTCATAGGTCATGCCCTTGATGCGGACGGTCTTACCCGGCAGGCCGAGGGTGTCGCCGGTCTTGACGGAGGCGAGCTTGGTGAAGACGCCAATGTCGCCGCAGCAGACCTTGGAGGTCTTGGTGTTGTCCTTGCCCTTCGGGAAGAACATGTTGCCGAGCTTTTCGGAATCGCCGGTGCGGACGTTGGCGACGGTGAGGGTGTCTTCCATGTCGCCGGAGATGACCTTGAAGTAGGAGTTCTTGCCGTACTGGTCAGCCAGGGTGTTGAACACGAACGCCATGGGGCTGCCGTTCGGATCGAGCTTGAATTCGGACTCATTGCCCTCCTCGTCGACCTGGGTCATGGGCTTGCCCTCGAGCGGGTTCGGGGCGTACTTGACGATGTTGGCCAGGAGGTTGGTGGTGCCGAGGCCCGTGTAGGCGCAGCCGCAGAAGACCGGGGTCACGCTGCGGTCACGGATGCCGGCCTTGATGCCGGTCTGGAGCTCTTCGGCGGTGAAGGGCTCTTCCATGAAGAACTTCTCCATGAGAGCCTCGTCGGTCTCGGCGACCTGCTCGTTGAGCTCGGCCATGTATTCTTCGATCTTGTCGTTGGCGTCGGCGGGCAGGGGGATCTCCTTGCCGTTGGCGTCATAGGCCTTCTTCTCGATGAGGTCGACCAGACCGACAGCGGTCTCGCCCTGCAGGATGGGGAAGGTGAAGGGGATGACGGACGCGCCGAACATCTCGCGCAGGGAATCGAGGACGTTGAAGAAGTTGGCATGCTCCTCGTCGAGCTTGGAGATGTAGAACATGGCGGGCAGGCCAGCCTTCTGCAGGTACTTCCAGCCCTTTTCGGTGCCGACGCCGATGCCGCTCTTGGCGGTCAGGCAGATGAGGCCCGCGTCAGCCACGCGCAGGGACTGCACGATCTGGCCGGCGAAGTCGAAGTAGCCGGGGTTGTCGATCACGTTGATCTTGCACTTGCTGTATTCAACGGGAATGACAGAGGAAGAGATGGAATACTGTCTCTTCTTCTCTTCATCATCAAAGTCAGAAACAGTGGTGCCGTCGGCACGCTTGCCAAGGCGGGTGATCGCCTTGGTGGTGAACAGCATGCTCTCGCACAGAGCGGATTTGCCGTCGCCGCCGTGGCCAAGCAGGCAGATGTTGCGAATGTCATTGGCAGTATAGCCCATAGTTAAAAAAAACTCCTTTCTCCGGACCCAGCGCAAAACGGCGCGCTGCGCCCCTCGGCAGATCTCATTTCGCCGACTCTTAAATTCCATTATATACGAATCCCCATGGGATTGCAATTAGAATCTTGTCAAATCCCATGAAAATCTGCGAATTTTCCCGCGCCCTTATGCGCGCCCCGCCAAAAGTGCGGTCAGCAGCCCCGGAATGAGCCACAAAACCGTGTACAGAAACAGGTTCCAGCACGAGGCGGAAAAGCTGGAGCCGAGGAAGGTCAGGAAGAACATCAGCGCCGTGCCGAGCACGCTCCCGGCCAGCGCCACGATCATGGCGATGATCGCCGCGCCGCGCAGCGTCCGCGCCGAGACGACGCTCCCGGCAAAGCTCGCAAAGCTGCTGCGGGCCATGAGCGCGCCCTGCGGCCCGGTGCGGGGGATCTCCTGCGAAGACAGGCGCGCGCGCTCCTCAACGATGGGGAACTCGATATGCTCGGGCGGGATCTTGTAGCGCAGCTTGAGGAACTGCGGGGTGATCATGAAATCGCGGGTGGCCAGCACCGGCACGAGCGAGCCCGCGCGCAGAACGGCGGAAAGCCCGGCCCGGACCGACTCGGCCGGGGCGTAGTTGAGGGCGAAGACCGCGGTCAGCTCGCCGTTGACCGACAGATAGACCGCCTGCTTCAGCCGCGTCCCCTCCGGCACGCGCACGCGCATGAGCTTCATAAAGGCGATGGAGCCCATCAGCACCACGTCGCCCCGGATCGTCGCACCGAGACCGCCACCCTCATAGCGGCGGAAGGTGTCGACGGTATAGCGGCGGCCGTTCTGGTCGTGCATCATCTGCTCGAACAGGGGCACGAGGCCGCTGCCCGCCGTCTGCACGACGGCGTTGGCGTAGCCGATGACCATCGGCGCGGGGCGGCTGCCGTAGAGCTTCATGCCGCCCTGCGTGACGTTCTGCGGCGGGAACAGGTCCGCGTCCTCGACGATCAGGCCCGCCTCACCGGACAAGATCCGCGCGCCCTGCCAGCCGGCAATGGCCGCGCCCGCGCGGTAGAGCCGCCGGGCCAGCGCGGAAAACGGCTTGGCGTAGGCGATCAGGATCCCGGCCGGGAAGCTTGCGAGCAGCATGGCCGACCAGGCCCAGAGGAAGTGCTCGCCCGTGCGCAGCGACGTCAGGACGGACAGCGCGAGCGTCACCGCCGTCATCACCGGCGCCCAGACGCGCATGATGCGGCTGCCCGCGTCCGGCATTTCCAGCTGCACGGCGAACTGCTCCGCGTCGCCGGGGGCGCGGAAGATACAGTCGTAGCCGTGCCAGGCCTTTTCCTCGCGGATGGCGGCGACGGGCTCGTCCATATTACTGATGGCGCGCAGCGAGCGGCGGCGGGCATCATACAGCAGGTCCCTGCCCCACAGGGCAAGCAGCAGCAGGATGCCCGCGACCGTGCAGAACGGCGTGCGCCCCTCCGCCACGGCGAAAAACGCATCGGCGACGACGACGCAGAGCGCCAGAAACAGCATACTGTATTGATCGAAACGGAACCGGAGCAGCGCAATGACGCCGGACAGGCACACATCATAGCTGCACACGGCCTGCAGGAGCAGAAGCCCCAGCATGGCGGCGGAAAAGACCGCGGCATGGTCACTGAACGCGCCGGTGATGAGCGGCGTGGAGAGCACGAGCAGCAGTACCGACCCGAGGCACAGCAGCGTGCTCACCAGCAGCCGCAGCCGCGTGCCGGACGCCGCCGCGTAGAATGCATACGCGGCCTCCGGCGAGGCAAAGGTGTGCTCCGGCTGCTCCTGCGCGCGTTTTTTCCGGGCCTCTTTTTTCTGGAAGCGCTCGAGCTGGCGGCGGCGCTTTTCCGCCTGCCGCTTTTCCCGGCGCTCGGCGCGGGCAAGCTCTCTGGCCTCCTTGGGATCCGGGGCCGGACGCTCCGGGTCAGGCTCGCCGCGGTAGGTCCAGACGGCGGGACGCTCCGGCTCGGGCGCTTTTTCTTCCTCGACCGGGGTGAAGCGGATGGTGTCGCCGCCGGCGGGCGGCTCAGCCGGCTTCTCCTCCCCTTTTGCCTCCGCGGCGGGGACCGCGAGACGGACGGTCTCGTCGGTGACAGGCTCCGCAGGCGCGGGCGCGTCACGCTTCGTCCAGCCGCCGAACTCGTTCATGATCTCCTCGAGCGAGTAGACAGGCTCCTCCTGCGGCGCGTCGGCTGCAGCCGGGGTCTCAGGCGTCTTGTTCAGTTGTTCCTCGTCCTCCGGACGCCTGGTCTGTTTCATAGGCTGCTCCAAAATGAAATGTGGATAACATCATCTAAAGGCTCCCCCCGCAGGGGCCGATTCCCCCTATCAGGGGGGAAATGTCCCGAAGGGACAAAGGTGGTAGGGACGCTGTCTGCGAAGCAGACTGAGAGGTTGTCGCAAATCCGGCGCAACCTCTCCGTCTCGGCTGCGCCAAGCCACCTCCCCTGGAAGGGGAGGCTTTGGGGCTGCGCACATCCAAGGCTTCCCCTATGAGGGGAAGGCATTGCGTGCGCACCACGCAAGACTCCTCCGTTACCCTCTCTGCCGTACTGCCTCATAGAGGAGGATGGCGGCGGCGTTGGAGGCGTTGAGGGATGAGATGCGGCCGTGCATGGGAATACTGACTTTGAAGTCGCACGCTTCTGAGACGAGGCGGCTCATGCCCTCGCCCTCGTTGCCGATGACGATGGCGGCCGGGCCCTTGAGGTCGGCCGCATAGAGGCCGGTATCGCCGTCGGCCGCGGTGCCGAAGACCCAGACGCCCGCCTTCTGCAGGTCGCGGATGGTGCTGACCAGGTTGGACACGCGGGCGACCGGCAGGTATTCCAGCGCGCCTGCCGAGGCCTTGCCGACGACGGCCGTCAGGCCGACGCTGCGGCGCTTCGGGATGATGACGCCGTGCGCGCCCGCGCACTCCGCCGTGCGGATGATGGCGCCGAGGTTATGCGGGTCCGACAGATCGTCGCACAGGACAATGAGGGGCGCTTCTCCCCTGCTTTTCGCGTTTTCGAGGATCTCGTCGACCGTGGCGTAGGCGTGGGCCGCGACCATGGCGACGACGCCCTGATGCGCGCCGGTGGCAGAGAGCTGATCGAGCTTGCGCCGGTCGGTCTCGACGACGGCGGCGCCGGCCTCCTTCGCCATGGCGGCGAGGCGGGCAAGGGCGCGGTCGGTCTCGCCGGCGGCGATATAGAGCTTGTCGATCGGGCGGCCGGCAGCGAGCGCTTCCTGCACGGCGTTGCGGCCCTCGAGCATATTTTCTGCCGCCTCCGAGGGCTCCTGCGCGCGGCGCAGGGGCGGGCGGCGGTCATTGCGGTTCCATTTTTTCTGTTCCATGATCTCTCCAGCTTCCGAGTGATTTCATCAGAATTTCTTCTCATAGTATTTCATGGTATAGTATAACAGCTTCTTCGGCAAAGCTCAATCCCAATCTCACAATTCACAGAAAATTTACCGCCCCGCCGCGGGTTCTTTCTTGTAAAAGCCGGGCGGGTGTGATAAGATTTGAAAAAGGAAAAACAATACTAAATTTTCCCATGTTTTTCGCAGAAAGAAGGTGCGTTTTTGAATAACGACCCCAAGGGCAAAAAGCCGCAGGACAATAAGCCGCAGAACGGCGACGATGGACGGCAGGGCCGCCGGATCGTCTTTTTGATGGTCGCGGCGCTCATTGCCACGCTGCTCATCAATTCCGTCTATACCTCCATCGCCAACGCCTATCTGTCGGAGATCCCGTACAACGAATTCCAGGAGTATCTCGACAAGGACGAGATCGCGGAGCTGGAGTTCCAGTCGGACCGGATCGTCATCCTGACGCGGGAGGAGGCCAAAAAGCCCGCTGCGCAGCAGCGGATGTACTACACCGGCATCATCCCCAACTACGATAATTCCGAGCTCAAGGCGCAGCTGGACAAGCAGGGCGTCATCTACAACACCGAGATCGTCGAGCAGGCCAGCCCCATCGTGACCTTTGTCGTCACATGGCTGCTGCCGGTCATCATCATGTACGCGCTGTTCAGCCTGCTGATGCGCAGCATGTCCAAGCGCATGGGCGGCGGCATCGGCGGCATCGGCGAGAGCAAGGCCAAGGTCTATATGGAAAAGTCCACCGGCGTCACGTTTGCCGATGTCGCCGGTCAGGATGAGGCCAAGGAATCGCTTGTCGAGATCATCGACTTCCTGCATAACCCGCAGAAATATGCCGCCATCGGCGCAAAGCTGCCGAAGGGCGCGCTGCTCGTCGGCCCTCCGGGCACCGGCAAGACGCTGCTGGCCAAGGCCGTCGCGGGCGAGGCCAGCGTGCCGTTCTTCTCGATCTCCGGCTCTGATTTCGTCGAGATGTTCGTCGGCGTCGGCGCGAGCCGCGTGCGCGATCTGTTCCAGCAGGCGGCGAAGGTCGCCCCGGCCATCATCTTCATCGACGAGATCGACGCCATCGGCCGCACGAGAGACTCCAAGTTCGGCGGCAACGACGAGCGCGAGCAGACGCTCAACCAGCTGCTCGCCGAGATCGACGGCTTCGACTCGAGCAAGGGCGTCGTCATTCTGGCCGCCACGAACCGGCCGGAGATCCTCGACAAGGCGCTTCTGCGCGCGGGCCGCTTTGACCGCCGCATCATCGTCGACCGGCCGAACCTCGCCGGGCGCTATCAGACGCTCCGCGTGCACACGAAGAACATCAAGCTCGCCGAGGACGTCGACCTGCACAAGATCGCGCAGGCGACCGCGGGCGCGGTCGGCGCGGATCTGGCGAACCTCGTGAATGAGGCGGCGCTGCGCGCCGTGCGTCTGGGCCGCAAGGCCGTCAACCAGCAGGATCTGCTGACGTCGTTCGAGCTCGTCATCGCGGGCACGGAGAAAAAGGGCACGGTGCTGACCGACACGGAAAAGCGCATCGTCTCCTACCACGAGGTCGGCCACGCACTGGTCGCGGCGCTGCAGAAGCATTCGCAGCCGGTCTCCAAGATCACGATCGTGCCGCATACCTCCGGCGCGCTGGGCTACACCATGCAGATGCCGGAGGAGGAGAAGTTCCTGTCGAGCAAGGAAGAGCTCATCGTCGAGCTGCAGACCATGCTGGGCGGCCGCGCCGCCGAGCAGATCGTCTTCGGCATCGCCACGACGGGCGCGTCCAACGACATTGAGCGCGCCACGGAGCTGGCCCGCAAGATGGTCACGCAGTACGGCATGAGCGACAAGCTCGGGCTCATGGCCCTGTCCACGGTCTCGAACCCGTACCTCGACGGCAGCACGATGATGAACTGCGCCGACTCCACCTCCTCCGCCGCAGATGAGGAGATCCACAAGCTGCTCATGGACTGCTACGAAGACGCCAAGCGGCTTCTCACCGAGCACCGGGCGCTGCTCGACGAGATCGCCATGTATCTGCTCACCAAGGAGACCATCACCGGCGACGAGTTCATGACCTACGTGAACGCGGAAAACAAAAAGCTGACCGACGGCAGCGAACCCGCGCAGGACGAGCAGGACGCGGAAGCCCCCGCCTCCCCGGACGTCCCGCAGGAAGACGCGCCGTCCGCCTCCGACTGACCTTTTCCACGCCCCTGCCGCGCAGGGGCGTGGCGTTTATCCATGCCTTCCCCTATGAGAGGAAGGTGGCACGGCGAAGCCGAGACGGAGAGGTTGCAGCAAATTTGCGACAACCTCTCAGTCTGCTTCGCAGACAGCTCCCCTGGGAGGGGAGCCTTATGAAGATTTTTTATCACCCGGAGGGTCGTTTATGATCTTTTCTTCCGTTCTGGATACGCAGACCATCGACGAGCAGCAGGTGCAGTCGTTTTTTTCGCGGCTGACGCTGGAGAAGCTGCTGTATGCGGCGGTGCTGCTCGTTTTGTGCGCGGTGCTGATCCGGCTGATCTTACGGGCGGCGGACAAGCTGTTTTCGCGCTCGAAGCTCGACCATACGATCTTCGGCTTCCTGCGCACGTCGGCAAAGGCGATTTTGATCTTCATCACGATCATGCTCGTGGCGGGGACGCTCGGCGTCGATACCACGTCTTTGCTCGCCATCCTGAGCGTCGCCGGTCTGGCCGTCTCGCTCTCGCTGCAGACGGCGCTCTCCAACGTGGCGGGCGCGATGATGATCCTCACGGCCAAGCCCTTCCGTGCCGGGGATTACGTGCAGATCGGAGACAAGGCCGGGACGGTGCTCACCATCGGCGCGGTCTATACGAGCCTGCGGACGTATGACGGCCAGCGCATCTACCTGCCCAACAGCCAGGTCACCGCGGCCGCCATCGTCAACCAGACCGCCGAGCCTGCGCGCCGGATCGACCTGAACGTCTCGGCCTCGTATGACGACGCGGCGGACACCGTCCGCGCCGTGCTCACGCAGGCCGCGGCCGCGCATGAGAAGGTCCTCAAAGACCGGCCCATCGAAGCCCACGTCACCGGCTACGGCGACAGCGCGGTCAATTACGTCCTGCGCTTCTGGGCCCGCACGGAGGATTACTGGACCTGCTACAATGACGTCCTCGACGGCCTGCAGGCAGCCTTTTCCTCTGCTGGGATCACCATGACGTATCCGCATATCAATGTTCATATGGAACCATAAAAAAAGGAATATCCGTATATCGTATATCATTTTGTGCATAAAGTCAGAATCGTCCGTTTTTTGTCGACGATTCTGACTTTTTATTTGTTGTTTTTATTTCGATTTCGTCTGATTTCCGCGTTTGCCGATAACCCCCCGCCGGGGTTCGGATCGGTTGACTTTCCCGCGGGGGCTTGATAGAATAGACCCAAGCTGTATGAGGCGTATTGCGTCGCTTTTGGTTTCGAGGCGAAAATACGCCCGCTCGGTTTGTCCGGACGGACACGCCACCCCCCTTTCGGCCTGGGCAGCTGCTGCGCAGGCCGGTCCAGAACAAAATTTAGGAGGATACATCATCGATGGATTGGGATCGCTTAATCACAGTTGAACAGATGGAAGCAGCGACCAACGAATTGCTCGAAACCGGCAAAAAAGTTGGCGCGGATTCCTGGCAGCAGCGCGTCAAGAATCAGACGCCGCACTGCGGCTTCGGCGAAGCCGGTACCTGCTGCCGCATTTGCTCCATGGGCCCCTGCCGCATCACGCCGAAGGCCCCGCGCGGCATCTGCGGCTGCGACGTGCACGGCATTGTCGGCCGTAACTACCTGCGCTTCACCGCAGGCGGCGCAGCCACGCACTCTGACCATGGCCGTCAGATCTGCCACACGCTCTATCAGGCGAAAGAGGGCGGCTCCTACCAGGTCAAGGATCCGGAAAAGCTGAAGAAGATCGCCGCCGAGTGGGGCATCGAGACCGAGGGCAAGGATATCTACGATCTGGCCCACGAGGTCGCCGAGACGGGTCTTCTCGAGTACGGCAAGCCGTTCGGCGTGCAGCGCTACCTCAAGCGCGCACCGGAGCACACCCAGAAGCTGTGGCATGACGCCGGCATCGAGCCGCGCGCGATCGACCGTGAAGTCTCGCAGTCGCTGCACATGACGCATATGGGCTGTTCCTCGCTGCCGGAGGCTCTGATCAAGCAGTCCCTGCGCGCCGGTCTGTCCGACGGCTGGGGCGGCTCCATGATGGGCACCGAGTTCTCCGACATTCTGTTCGGCACCCCGCGTCCCGTTGACACCACCGCCAACATCGGCGTCATGGAAAAGGACATGGTCAACATCATCGTCCACGGCCATGATCCTTCCCTGTCCGAGATGATCGTCATGTACTCGCAGGATCCCGAGATGATCGCGCTCGCCAAGTCCGTCGGCGCCAAGGGCATCAACATCGCCGGCGTCTGCTGCACGGGCAACGAAGTCGCCATGCGTCAGGGCATCCCGATGGCCGGTAACTTCCTGCAGCAGGAAAACGTCGTTCTGACGGGCGCCTGCGAAGCTATCGTCGTCGACGTGCAGTGCATCTTCCCGGCACTCGGCCCGCTGTCGAAGTGCTTCCATACCAAGTTCATCACCACCTCCCCCATCGCCCGCATGCCGGACTCCGATTTCATCGAGTTCCATGAGGATACCGCGGCGGACAACGCCAAGGCGATCATCAAGATGGCGGTCGAGAACTTCAAGAACCGCAAGCCCGAGCTTGTCAACATTCCGAACCTCAAGACCAAGGCCCGTGTCGGCTACTCGGTCGAAGCCATCAAGAAAGAGCTCGACGGCGTCTGCAACACCCATGTCGACGCGTTCGGCACGCTGAAGCCTCTGGCGGATGTCGTCAAGGCGGGCGTCCTGCGCGGCGCAGTGGCGATGGTCGGCTGCAACAACCCCAAGGTCCGTCCCGACACCGCCCACATCGAGCTCATGAAGAAGCTCCTCAAGAACGATATCATCGTCATCGTCTCCGGCTGCTCGGCACAGGCTGCCGCCAAGGCAGGTCTCATGGATCTCGACGCCGCCGAATACTGCGGCGAGGGTCTGCGCCGCGTGTGCAAGCTGGTCGGCATTCCGCCGGTCCTGCATATGGGCTCCTGCGTGGATATCTCCCGTATGATGATCCTGGCTTCCGATCTTGCAAAGGATTGGGGCATCAACATTTCCCAGATTCCGCTCTGCGGCTGCGCGCCGGAATGGATGTCTGAAAAGGCAGTTTCCATCGGCAACTACGTCGTGGCCACCGGCATCGACACCTACCTCGGCGTTGACCCGTATTCCAAGGGCTCCAGCGAGATCACCGAGCTGCTGCAGGGCGAGACCCGCGGCTGCAAGGAGTGGGTCGAGGCGCACTTCGTCGTCGATACCAACATCGAGAGCCTCGGCGACAAGATGATCGCCGCCATCGAGGCCAAGCGCGCAGCTCTCGGCATCTAAGCGAAGCTCCCGGAGGGTCTTTACCGATATGAAAGTAGCTATCACCGGCAAGGGCGGCGTCGGCAAGACGACGCTGGCCTCCACGCTCGCGCGGCTGTACGCCGACGAAGGGCGCACGGTCCTCGCCGCCGACGTCGATCCGGACGCGAACCTGGGTCTGGCGCTGGGGCTGAGCGAGGAAGAAGTCAACTCCATCGTTCCCGTGTCCAAAATGAAGCAGCTGGCCAAGGAGCGCACCGGTGCCAACGACCAGAACAGCTTCTATAAGCTCAACCCCGACGTCTCCGACCTGCCCGACAAGCTCGCCAAGGACATCCACGGCGTGAAGCTTCTCGTCATGGGCACCGTCGACACCGGCGGCACCGGCTGCGTCTGCCCGGAGCACGTGATGCTCAAGGCGATCATGACGAACCTGGTCTTCCGCAGGGACGATGTCGTCATCATGGACATGGAGGCCGGGCTCGAGCATCTCGGCCGCGGCACGGCCAGCATGATGGACCAGTTCATTGTGGTCATCGAGCCGGGCGCGCGGAGCGTACAGACCTATGTGCGCATCAAGGAGCTCGCCCGCGACATCGGCATCACGAAGGTGCGCGTCGTCGCCAACAAGATCCGCGACGAGTCCGACCGCGAATTTATCCGCAGCCGCATCCCGGCCGAGGATCTGCTCGGTTTCATCAGCTACAGTCCCACCGTCATCGACGCGGACCGCAAAGGCCTCTCCCCCTACGACTGCAGCCCCGACGCGCTCGACGAGATCCGCGCCATCAAGGCTGCCATCGACGCCAAAGAATGAATCTGAAAGGAATGAAACCACAATGAAGACATTGTTTGAACGCGTCTTCAACGGCTCTGACGAGATGTTCGCCAAGGCCGAGGAAGAAGTTAACAAGATCGTGGCTGAAGTCGGCCGCGACGCTCCCCTGACGCTTCCCTCCACCGCTTATTTCTGCGCCTGTATCTATGCCTACATCGGCAAGAAGGTCACCACGACCGGCGAGCTGCAGGACGCGCTGGCCGACGTGAAGGCCATGATGCTCCGCGAGCCGCGCACGCACTCCATCTTCCAGTCCGGCGTCGGCACCGCCATCGCCGCCGAGATGATCGAGGCCTGCAAGTATGTCAAGACCCAGACCCCGTATGAGGGCACCAACTACCACGGCCACTTCACCGACGCGGAAGTGCGTGAGCTGGGCGTTCCCCTTGTCACCGGCGATATCCCCGGCTTCGTCGTCATGATCGGGCCGGCTCCGTCCACCGAGGAAGCGGTTGAGACCATCAAGGGCTATCAGTCCCGCGGTATCTTCGTGTTCCTGATCGGCGGCATCATCGAGCAGGCTGTCGAGGCCGGTCTTTCCATGAGCTTCCCCGTCCGTGTCGTTCCGGTCGGCGAAGAGATCTGGTCCGTCGGTCACGTCATCTCCCTGGTCGTGCGCGCGGCCATGATCTTCGGCGCCATCCAGCCGGGCGACGTCGAGGGCTTCCACAAGTACACCTTCGACCGCATCAACGCGTTCGTCAACGCGTACAAGCCGGTCAATGACATCACCGTCGCCTGCGGCGCGGGCGCCATCAAGCTCGGCTTCCCGGTCATCACCAACGACCACGACGATATGTGGGCCGTGCCGAAGTCCCTCATCATTTACGATGACACCAAGGACTGGATCGACACCTCCATCGAGGCCCGCGGCATCAAGCTGAAGATCACGAAGATCGACATCCCCGTCTCCTTCTCCTCCGCATTCGAAGGCGAGATCATCCGCAAGGGCGACATGCAGGTCGAGATCGACGGCTCCCGCAAGGACTGCTTCGAGCTCGTCACCACCAAGGACGCCTCCGAGGTCGAGGATCACAAGATCGAGGTCGTCGGCCCCGAGATCGACGAGATCCCGGTCGGCTCCAAGATCTCCATGAGCTACACCGTCGAGGTCGCAGGCAAGGCCATGCAGCCCGACTTTGAGCCGGTCTTCGAGCGTAAGATCCACTCCTTCCTCAACTGCGTGGAAGGCCTCATGCACACCGGCCAGCGCGATATGATCCGCGTGCGTATCAGCAAGGCGGACTTCGAAGCCGGCTTCAAGTTCAAGCACATCGGCGAGGTGCTCTATGCCAAGATCAAGTCCGAGTTCGATACGGTCGTTGACAAGTGCCAGGTCCGCATCGTCGTCGGCGACGAGCCGAACGCCGAGCTGCGCAAGCACGCCAACGAGGTCTTCGACAAGCGTGACGAACGTCTGAAGTCCATGACCGACGAATCCGTGCCCGTGTTCTATTCCTGCATCATGTGCCAGGCGTTCTCCCCGAGCCACGTGTGCATCGTCACCCCGGAACGTCTGGGTCTGTGCGGCGCCGTGTCCTGGCTGGACGCGAAGGCCACCAACGAGCTCGACCCGCAGGGTCCCTGCCAGGTCGTCACCAAGGAGCGCTGCATCGACGAGCGCACCGGCCGCTACGAGGACGTCGACGAGGCTGTCGCGCAGTACTCGCACGGCGCGCTGGAGCACGTCACGCTGTACTCCCTGCTCGAGGATCCGATGACCTCCTGCGGCTGCTTCGAGTGCATCTGCGGCATCGAGCCGTGCTCGATGGGCGTCGTCATCACCTGCCGTGAATACGCCGGCATCACCCCGCTCGGCATGACCTTCTCCGAGATGGCCTCCATGACCGGCGGCGGCGTACAGACTCCGGGCTTCATGGGCCACGGCAAGCACTACATCGCCTCCCACAAGTTCCTCAAGGCCGAGGGCGGCGTCGGCCGTCTGGTCTGGCTGCCGAAGGAGCTCAAGGATCAGATCCGCGACAAGCTCAACGAGACTGCCAAGGATATGTACGACATCGACAACTTTGCCGATATGGTCGCTGACGAGACCAGCTGCCCGAACGGCGATCCGGAAGAGCTGCTGGCCTTCCTGTCCGAGGTCGGTCACCCCGTCCTCAGCATGGACCCGCTGGACATCTAAGCATTCCAAAAGAACCGGAGCATCCGCTCCGGTTCTCAGCGTGTCGAAAAAGACTTTTCTCACCGCTGAGGCAGTTTTTCGAACTTTTTAAAGTTCGAAAAACTGGTTGATTGAACGCGAAGGGGGCTCTTTGCCCCCTTCACTCTTCCCCTGCTGCTCTATCATCCAGCTGCCATTCATAGTTTTTGACAGTCTCGAACCGGAGCATCCGCTCCGGTTCTTTTCATAAGACATAGAAAGGAAAGCTCTCATGATCAATTTCAACGGAGACTCCATATGGAACCTCAAGCCGATCGACGTGTCGTCCGTCAAGACGCAGGTCTTCGGCCTGCTGATCGAGGGCGAGGAGATCGTCGCCGCGTTCCGCACCATCCGCGATCAGCTCGTCTTCACGAACAAGCGCATCATCTCCATCGACGTGCAGGGGCTGACGGGGCTCAAGAAGTCCTTTGCCATCATGCCCTATTCCAAGGTCCAGTTCTTCACCATCCAGACGCCCGGCTTTGCCGAGCTGGTGTCGGATTCCGAGCTGTATCTGATGTTCTCCAACGGCTTCACCGCGAAATTCGAGTTCCGCGGCAGCGTCGACATCGGCGCCCTCGGCCGCACCATCTCCACCTACGTCCTGTAAGCCCTGCAAAGCAGATCCCCGGCTGGCGCCGCCAGCCGGGGATCTTATTTTTGCGTAAAAAATTAGAAAAGCGGCTGATCAACGATCAACCGCTTTTCTGGTACGCCGGAAGGGACTCGAACCCCCGACCTACTGGTTCGTAGCCAGTCACTCTATCCAACTGAGCTACCGGCGCATACCACGCTTTCTCAGCGCCCCATTATATTAGCACAGTCGGTCAGAAAATGCAAGCCCTTTTTTATGTTTTTCCGCGAGAAATCCTGTTACAGTTCCTGCACGTCGAGATCGCCGCAGGCCTCGAGCTGCGTGCGCGGGCCGAGGACGCAGACAACGCCTTCGTCCAGCGCCCGGCCGATCTGCGCGCCGCAGGCGGCAAGCTGCTCCGGCAAGGTATCGAGCATCTCGTGGCGCAGGCGGCAGCGGTCGGCCTGCGTCATGCCCTTGAGCAGCCAGGTATCGGCCACAGCGCCCTGCAGGCGCGACGAGAGCAGCGGCTCGGCGTCACTGATGGCGCCGATGATATTGGCCTCCTGCGGTTCCGAGGCGGCCGCCGCGAGATACGCGGCTGTGCGTCCGATCGCGCCGCGGGAGCGGGCGCAGTCCGGGTCGCGGTAGGTATAGGCCGTGGCAAGGCCCGTGTCGCGCAGCAGCAGGCCCGTGCCGTAGGCACCGCCCTGCACGCGGATCTCGTTCCAGTAATGGCCGAGCGAGGCGGCGCGGCAGGCGATGCGCAGCGCGCCGGAATAGGCGTGCACGTCACCGCAGACCGCGGCGAACGAGACCTCCGACGGGATCACGATGCCCTCCCGGCGGATCGGCAGCAGCGGGGCCGGATGCGCCGGGCCAGGCGCCTGCCCGGCGGGCAGGGCCTCGCGCAGGACGCGCAGGACGGTCTGCCGCTCGTCCTCGGTGCCGCCGGTCACGCTCAGACGCAGCCGCGCGGTCACGAACAGCTTCTCGCTCAGCCGCTGCAGCGCCGCGATGCATGCATCCGCGCGCGCGTCAAACTCGCGCTCGAGCGCGCACAGCCAGCGGTAGAAATCGACGCCGCCGCTGCGCTCGGTACAGGCCCCGGCCGCGTTCAGCGCGGCGGAGGCGCGGAGCATGGCGAAGCTGGAGCCGGAGCTCACGATCTGCTGCTGCAGGCCGTCGCGCAGCTGCCGAAGGATCTCCAGCAGCTTGCCGCGGTTTGTAAAGTCGGTCTTCGTCAGGATCGCGGCCGCAAGGCTGAGCGCCTCCGGCAGCTTGGAGCCGAGCGCGCTGCACGAGGCCGTGGCGTAGAGCTGGTAGGCCTGCGGGTCACGAAGCCGTGTAATGGGCGACGCGCCGACGGAAAAGCTGCCCAGGCGCAGCCGCAGCTGCTTCTGCAGCTCCTGCGCGTCCATCTCCCCTGCCGGCAGCTGCGATAGCACAGACCGCAGCAGCGTCAGGTACGGCAGCTCCTCCGGCGTCAGATCGTCCGCGGCAAAATAGGCCGTGGTGTAGACGATGCCGTCCGTCTGCAGGTCGTGGATGATCACGTTCCCGTCCTCCCGCAGCTCGGTCGGCACAGGGGCGGGGTCGCGCGGCAGGTCCGACAGGCAAACGTGCGGGATCGTGGCCAGCGCCTCCGGGCTGTCCGGCTCCTGCTGGAGCGCGGCGAGGCGGGTCTGCCGGGCGCGGATCTCGTCCTGCTGCTGCGCGGAGAGCGTCTGCAGCACAGCGGCAAGGGCTTCCTTTTCCCTGGCCTGCCGCGCTTCGCCGCAGGTCGCGGACGGCTGCATGAGGATGCTGGCGGTGTGATCGCAGCCCAGCAGCAGCCGGCGCAGAAGCGCCTCATAATAGCCCGTGCCGATCGCCTGCCGCAGCTGCTCGAAGACCGGGCCGAAGCCCAGGCGGGCTGCCGGGTCGCCGCCATAGAGCCAGCTGGACAGGATCTCCAGCGAGAACACCAGCCCGCGCGGCATCGTGCCGTAGTCGCGCTCGCGCAGGCGGAACTCGAAGCTCGCGAGCGACGCTTCGATCTGCTCGCGGTCGAGCCCCTGCTCGCAAAGGTCCGTCAGGGTCCGGCGGATGGTCTGCTCGATGGCGGGCAGATCATCGCGGCGAAAGTTCTGCACCTGCAGCAGGAGCATCGGCTGCAGGCATTCGTCGTCGCAGCTGAGCGTCACATCCTCGGCCAGGCCCGTTTCCAGCACGGCGCGGCACAGCGGCGCGTGGTTGCTGCCGCACAGCACGTCGCAGAGGATCTGCGCGGCAAAGAGCGTCTGCGCGTCCTGGCTCGTGCCGATGACATAGCCCTGCCCGAGCTTCCAGCGGGTCTCGGCCGGTTCTCCGGCCGGGAGGGGGTATTCGATCGTCTTGCGCGGCGGGCAGACGGGCGTCTGCGGGCGGATGTCGGTATCGGGGAAGATGGCTGTAAAGCGGGAAAGATAGCTGTCCAGCAGCGCCAGACAGCGGCTCAGATCGATGCTGCCGTCGAGCAGGAGGTAGGCGTTGGACGGATGATAAAACCGCTTGTGCGCGGCGGTAAAGGCTTCGTAGGTGAGGGTCGGGATGGCCTCCGGGTCGCCGCCGGAGACGAAGCGGTACGGCGTATCCGGGAACAGCGCGCGCGTCAGCGCGTTGGCAAGCAATGTGTCGGGGTCGGCGAACGAGCCCTTCATCTCGTTCAGCACCACGCCGGAGCGCGTCAGGACGCCGTCCTGCAGCTCATAGTGCCAGCCCTCCTGCTGGAAGATCTCCGGCTTTTCGTGGATGCGGGGGAAGAAGACCGCGTCGAGGTAGACGTGCATGAGGTTGAGGAAGTCCTGATCGTTGCGGCTCGAGACCGGGTAGCAGGTCTTGTCCGGGTATGTCAGCGCGTTGAGGAAGGTATTGAGCGAGCCCTTCATCAGCTCGACGAACGGCTCTTTGACCGGGAACTGCTCCGAGCCGCAGAGAACGGAATGCTCCAGAATGTGGAACACGCCGGAATCGTCGTACGGCAGCGTGCGGAAGGCGGCGCAGAAGCTCTTATTCTCGTCCGCGCGCTCGAGCCAGCACAATCGCGCGCCGGACTTCGCGTGGGTATATTCATGCAGCACCGCCCCCAGCTCCGGGATGCGGCGCTCGCGTGTCTGTTCAAATCCGTATGTCTGCGGCATAATGGGTCTCCTTTTCCCCTGTGATAGTGTCATAGTACCACACTTCGACCATTTCCGCAACGGCAGTTGTTGGGGGCAAAGGCTCCCCTTCCAGGGGCCGATTCCCCCTATCAGGGGGAAATGTCCCGAAGGGACAAAAGGGGTAGGGATGCTGGCAGCCGTCAGGCTGACTGAGAGGTTGCTGCAGATCTGCAGGGAAAAACCCAAACCGCAAATTCAGTTTGCGGTTTGGAAAGGAAGAAACGGGCTCAGAGGAAAAGAGGCTCCGCGAACAGCGGGGACTCGTTCCATCGTGGTCGTTTCTGACGCGCCTCCGGCGGCCCTATCTTTTCTCTCGCAAGAGAAAAGATAGGGGAGAAAAGAGTGCTTGGACGCGTTTGGTGCATGCTGCCTCTGATTTTAAGCAAGAACCAATGTTTTAGACGTCGTTCCACACGATGGTCACCCTACGAGTTTCTGCTGCGCGCCGCCTGATACGGGGGTGTCAAGTTTGATACTAGTTGCCTTAGAACAACTGCCATCAATAGAAGGTGCGGATGAAATCCGGATAGATGTTACCTTCTCGCGGGGAAAGGCTCCCCTCCCAGGGGAGCTGTCAGCGAAGCTGACTGAGAGGTTGCATCAAATTTGTCACGACCTCTCCGTCTCGGCTTCGCCGAGCCACCTCCCCTTCCAGGGGAGGCTTGGGAACTGCGCACTCCCATGGCTTCCCCTATGAGGGGAAGCTGTCGCCGCAGGCGACTGATGAGGTGGGCGCAGTCGCGCAAATGAGGTGCCTCCACCTCATCCGTCACGGCTCCGCCGTGCAACCTTCCCCTCATAGATGCGAATCAATAGTTGAACCGCAAGAGGAGGGCGGCGAAAGCGAGGGAGGAGAAGATGTGGAAGAGCAGACCGGCGCAGGAACGGACG